>FSVZ01000050.1_pt1 | contig 104044 bp, 100 predicted proteins | sample 1637881 | NCBI WGS metagenome assembly FSVZ01 (sample SAMEA3914789, study PRJEB12502) | metagenome | biome: forest; material: soil | place: Canada | collected 2011-07-03 | depth 0.3 m
CAATGACCATCATTAGCGGATAGCGGTGGACGGACGCGATCTGCTGTTGTAGACCATTGGCTGGATTCTCTTCGTCCGCGAAGCCAACGCTACTTAGTGGTCTGGTCAAACCATCCACGTAGGCGTGGAACGGTTGCATCGGGCCGTGAATGTCCTCACAGATGAAAGCGCCGCTGAGGCGGATACAGGCGGGGCAAGCTAGCGCACGTATCGCGCCGGCCGACAGACAGAACTACGCGCGTCAGCCCACCGCCGGCCCGGACCTAAAACCGGCCAGCCGGACGCCTCGACGAAACGCCCTAGGCACGGCTCTCGACAAGCTGAGAGCGACCGCAACCTGGGCGCTTTGCTCGACGCCCCCCAATCCGGCGCCGCGCAGCTTCCCACTCGTTGCTCCTATGTCAAGTAGAACCCGGAAATTGCCGACTTCCTTGTCCGTCGTTGCACTCGATTTAGCCCGTCCGGAAGATCAGAAGAACAACGAGATAGGAGAGCAGAAAGCGATGGACTGACTATCGAGGACCCATCCGTTCTCCGCGAACTTTTCGAGAATGGGGTCCACCCTTTCCGATGGGTTTTCGTGGAGACTGATGTCCTTGATCGTGATCGACGCATACCGCACGGAAGCGACCTTACCGGCTACTCAGACCGCTAGGAATCGGACTGGGCTCTCGCAGCAAGAGTTGGTGGTAATGGCGTGCACAAGGTGCCGCTTGAGGCAGCGCATGGCCTCCATGCGGGTCTTGCCCTCGGCTTCCTTGCGGGTGAGGTAGGCGCGGGTCTGTGGGTCGAGGCGTCCGCGTGTGATGGGATGACGTGCAGCGCTCGGTTGATCTGGCGGTTGCCGCCGCGGTCGAGGCGATGGCGATCGTGTCGTCCCGAGGAGACTGCGCTGGTTGCAGGAGGGCTGGTGGAAGCGCGAGTCGCACGTCGAGACGTTGTGCGCGCTGGCCGTGTGGCGTCAGTGGATCGATGACGCCGCCAGCGACCCGCGCGAAGAGCTGGCCTTCCAATGGCAGATCGATGACTTCGCGGACAAGCTCCGCAGAGCCGGCGGCGGGGTCACGAACGCCTGGGAGCCGGGTGCTCCTCCTGCCGAGTGGGTGTAGTGAGGCCAGTGGCCGATCAAGGGTGGCACCGAGGGGGCCGGCGCGAGTCGCGGTTGAGGGCGCGCGAGAGCTTGGTCGTCGCCCGGACGCCGGGAGTGGTTGCGGCCGGTGGCCGCCGCTAGGTGGATCGGAGGCATCGGCTTCGCCTCCTCGTGTCCGAGCCGGGCTGCGCGATCGGCCGAGCGCGGCAGACGACGAGTCGCGACGACACGAATCGCGGCCGATGCACTCGTCGGGTCCAGGGCTGTCCTTGGTGTTCTGAAGTAGATGTCGGCAGCTTGAGACTCGCGCGAATCGCAGGCCCGGAGCGGGGAATCGTCGCCTCGGCACGATGGCGGACGCGAACCGCAGAACGAAGGGAAGAACGAACCGCAGCACGAGCCGCAGCACGAACCAGCAGCGAAGCGTCCGCGCCTTCGAGTCGGTCGAGACGAGTGTGAGGCGCCGATCGGCCCGGCGGGCGAGGCTACGACGAGCTAGCGACGACGCGATTCGCGAGTCTCAGGTCGGCGCATGCTCAGCGGACATATAGATGTCGCTGCTCGCGCAGGCCCGAAAAACCGCTCGTTTGCAGGGGAAATCAGGCGACGGTGCCAGGGGGTGAGGGACCCGCAAACGGCCCCTTAGACGGAACCTCAGACGGCCCCTTAGATGACCCCGGGGGCATGGGCGGCACGGCCGAGTGGGGGCGACCGTGCAAATCCGTTGGCCGTTTTCGGCGCCTCGCGGGCATTAAGGGTATGAGCCCAACTGCTCAGAAGCAAGTCCTGAGTCCTCGGCGCCGACGGCAACGCTCGCAGCTCCTCACCGGCCCAGGTAAGGCTCAGGCTGGCGTCTCGGGACCGATGCCCTAAGAGGCCCGCGAAGGGCTTGAGCGGGCGCTATGTCGCGTTCTCGAGCGCCGTCACCCCGGCCTGCGGTTCGCCATGAAATGCGAGCTCGACTCGGCCCGGAAGCGGTCCGCGTCCGCGAGTGACGCGCACGGTCGCAAAGACGCTCTGTAGAACGCTCGTCAACTCCTCGGGCGCGAGGGTGTCCAGCAGCTCGACGGCCGGCACTACGACCGCTGCGGTTCGCATCGCGTCGACCTGCTCCCGGTAAGCGAGGCGAGCGGCCTCGGTGCGCTCGGCGCGAGTGCGCAGCGCTGCGGCCCACGCCGCCTCGCCGAGCAGCTCGGCCGCAGTCGGATCGGCGGCGAAGCGCTCGACCTCCTGCTCGGCCGCGTCAAGCTCGCGCTGAGCCTCCTCGATCGAGCCGTCGCTGTCCTTGACGCTCGCGCCGACGTCGGCGGTCCCGCCCTGCTCGTATGCCTGCTTGATTCGTTCTACGAGATGGCCCTCAAGGCGATCGGCGAGGACGTTCGCGGGCGCGGCGCAATGCGTACCGTTCCAGCTCTTCAGCGATGCGCGGCAACGGTAGGCACGCCGGCCGTTGCCGTCCTTATCGACGCCGGCTCGCGCGCCGACCAAGACCTCGCCGCAGCCGGCGCAGGTCGCGAAGCCGCTGAGCGGATACACCGCCGCGGCGCGTCGCTTCGGCCGCTCCTCCCCAGGGTGGGCGCGCTCGAACGTGGCGCGATCCACAAGCGCAGGATGAGAGTCGCGCACGAGCCGATCGCCGTAGCGGGTCTCGCCGAGGTAGGTACGGTTGCGAAGCAGTCGTCGCACGGTGAACGCCGTCCACGTTCGGTGATCGGCGGACCGCTTGCGGTGGACGCCCGGCCGGGCGGGGGAGGGGTCGGCCGGCGCCAGCTCGCGCAGGTAATCGAGCGCTGCGCCTACTCCGTCGCGTGCCGTGAGCTTGAACGCCTCTGTCACGACCAGCGCCCACTCGGGATGCGGCACGAGCAGTCCCTCCTCGCTGCGCGCATAGCCGAACGGCGTCGGTCCCATCCGCGCCCCGCGATCGAGTGCGCGGGTCTTGGCGTGCTCCCACGCTTCGCTCATGCGTCGGCGTTCCATCCGCGCCAGCGCCAGCATGATCGTCATGCCGAACTCACCGAATGGCGTCGTCGGGTCAAGGCCGAGATCAAGCGCTGCGATCGACCCGCCGGCCTCGGTGATCTCTTCGACGAGCCGCAGGGCATCGACTACACCGAGCCGGCTGAGGCGATCGAGTTTCGAGACGATCACGCCATCTGTCTCGCCGGTGCGGATGCGGGCGAGCAGGGCGTCGAGGCCGGGCCGCTCCAGCTTGCCGCCAGACTGGTCGAGATCCTCATGGACCAACGCGATCTTGACCCCGCGCGATGCCGCCCAACCGGCGCCCTGCTCGCGCTGAAGTTCGGGGGAGATGAAGCTCTCGCCTTCGCGCCCTCCGACCCGACTGACCCACACATACTGGTCCATGCGGCTAGGCTTGCCAGATACTTTGGGCATACGATCAGAACAGCAGGAATACGTGCTAGGCACGAATCAATTCAAGAACGGCAACCACATCGAGGTCGATGGCACGATCTTCAAGATCGTCGAGTTCCAGCACGTCAAGCCGGGCAAGGGGGGCGCGTTCGTGCGGACGAAGCTCAGGCGCGCGGCGGACGGGAACGTGATCGACCGGACGTTTCGCGCGGGCGAGAAGTTCCGCTCGGTGCGTACGGAGTCGCGCAAGATGCAGTTCCTGTACGCGGACGGGACGGACGCGCACTTCATGGACACGGAGTCCTACGAGCAGATCGCGGTGCCGGAGGCGGCGGTCGCGGAGGCCTTGCGCTGGTGCCCGCCGAGCACGGAGGTAGATGTGCTGTTCATCGATGACGAGCCATCGGACGTGCAGCTGCCGAGCTCTGTCGAGCTCGAGGTGGCGCAGGCCGACCCAGGGCTGCGCGGCGACTCGGTCTCGAGCGGCGGGACGAAGCCGGCGACGCTCGAGACGGGGGCGACGCTGCAGGTCCCGCTGTTCGTCGAGCAGGGCGAGCGGATTCGCGTCGACACGCGCTCCGGCGAGTACATGGCGCGCGCCTGACGTGGCTCGTCGCAGCGAGCAGCGCAGGGCGGCGGTCGTGGCGCTCTACCAACACGACCTGACGGGGCGTCCGCTCGCGCAGACGCTGTCGCCGGGCGACTCGCTGTTCACGCGGGCGCTGGCGCACGCGGCGGCGGATCGCGCGGAGGAGCTCGACGAGGTGATCGACCGCCACGCGCACGGGTGGTCGGTGCAGCGGATCCAGCCGCTGGAGCGCAGCATCATGCGCGTGGCGCTGATCGAGATGCTGCACCCGGACGCCGCGCCGAGCGAGGAGCCGATCCCGGCGGAGGGGGCGATCGAGGAGGCCGTCGAGAGCGCGAAGACCTTCTGCGGCGCGGAGGCGCCGGCGTTCGTGAACGGCGTGCTGGCGGCAGTCCTGCGCGACGTGCGCGAGAATGCGAGCATCTGATGACGAGCACGAGCAGCGAGCGGTTGGACGACGCGATCGCGCGCCTGGAGCGGGCGGCCGAGCAGTTGCGCTCGGGCGAGCTCTCGCAGGACGCGGCGGCGACGATCGTCGAGGACTGCGCGACGCTCGCGACGCAAGCGGCGTCGGAGCTCGAGCAGCTGACGCGCGCCGAGGCCTCTGCCCCGCCGCCGGGGCAGGACACCCTGCTGTAGGGGTCTGCGGACGGCTCGTGAGCGCGACGTATCCGGAGAGCCTGCGCGCAGATGTCGAGCGCTACCTGGAGGACATGCGCTTCTCGCATGAGCCGCTGACGGCGGGCCTGGAGGAGGCGATGCGCTATTCGCTGCTGGCCGGCGGCAAGCGGATCAGGCCGGTGCTCGCGCTGGCGACGGCGCGCGCGATCGGGCTGGAGCGCCAGGCGGTCATGCCGCTGGCTGCGGCGCTCGAGCTGATCCACACGTACTCGCTGATCCACGACGACCTGCCGGCGATGGACGACGACGCGCTGCGCCGGGGACAGCCGACGTGCCACGTGAAGTTCGGCGAGGACGTGGCGATCCTCGCGGGCGACGGGCTCTACGCAGAGGCGTTTCGCCACCTTCTGACGCATCAGCGATCGGCGCCGGAGCGCGTGCTGGGAGCGGCGGCGGAGCTCGCGGCTGCGACGGGCGTCGACGGGATGGTCGGTGGCCAGTACGCCGACGTCAGCACGGCGACGCCGCCGGGCGGCGAGGCGCTGCGGCGCCTGCACGAGTTGAAGACTGGACGCCTGATCGGCGCGTCGGTGCTGTGCGTACTACTGTTGGGAGGGGTTTCGGAGGATCCCGCCGCGCTTTCTTACCGTCGGTTCGCGACCGAGTTGGGCGTCTTGTTTCAGATCGTCGACGACATACTCGACGTAACCGGCACGGACGACGCGCTGGGGAAGCCGCGCGGCAGCGATGAGCGTCAGGGCAAGCGGACGTACGTGAGCGAGTTCGGGATCGAACGCGCTCGCGAGCTGGCGGCGCAGTCGCACGCGACGGCTGTGCGGTCGCTCGCGGAAGCGGCGCAGCGCACGCCGGCGGCGGTCGTGCCGGGGGGTGGGGCGGGGGACGCGCAGGCGACGGACGAGCTCGAGCGGATCGCGGATTTCATCTACACACGGACTTCATGAATCGCAAGCGGAAAACGGACGAGACCCAAGGGCTGCTCGACTCGATCGAGGGGCCGGAGGACCTGCGCGAGCTGACGGACCAGCAGCTGGCGCAGGTGGCGCAGGAGGTGCGCAAGCACATCATCGACACGGTCGGCGAGATCGGCGGCCACTTCGGCGCGAACCTCGGGACGTGCGAGCTGGCGGTCGCGCTGCACTCGCTGCTGGAGTCGCCGAAAGACAAGATCCTGTGGGATGTCGGCCACCAGGCGTACCCGCACAAGATCCTGACGGGCCGGCGCGACCGGCTCGAGACGATTCGCCAGTACGGCGGATTGGCGCCGTTCTGCTCGATCGCCGAGTCCGAGCACGACATCATGGGCGCCGGGCACGCGTCGACTTCGATCGGCTACGCGGTGGGGATCAAGGAGGGGATGCGCCATCTGGGCGGCGACGCGGAAGGCAAGGTCGTCGCGGTGATCGGCGACGGAGCGATGACGGGCGGCGTCGCTTTCGAGGCGATCGGCCAGGCGGGTGGCCTCGGGACGCCGATGGTCGTCGTGCTGAACGACAACGGCATGTCGATCGCGCCGAACGTCGGCGCGCTGTCGCGCTACTTCAACCGCGTGCGGCTGAATCCGAAGCTGTGGCACGCGCGCGCGGAGGTCGAGGGCGGGCTGAAGGGCCTGCCGGGTGGGATCGGCTCGGCGTTCGAGCGGCTCGGACCGCAGCTGAAGGAGTCGATCAAGGCGTTCTGGGCGCCGGGGCTGTGGTGGGAGGAGCTCGACTGGGCGTACATGGGCGTCGTCGACGGGCACGACGTGCGCGTGCTGCGCGAGGCGCTGCGCGAGGCGCTCGCGGCGGAACGACCGGTCGTCGTGCACATCGCGACGGTCAAGGGCAAGGGCTTCGCGCCGGCCGAGGACGGCGGCCTCGAGGGGATGGAGGAGTGGCACGCGGCGAAGCCGAAGTCGATCGTCAACGGCCTGCCGGCGAGCGCGGCGCCACGCGAGCGTCGGCTGACGACGAAGCCGGCGAAGGCGCCGGCGCCGCAGTACACGCAGGTGTTCGGCGAGGCGCTCGTGCGCGAGTGCGAACGCGACGAGCGCGTCGTCGGGATCACGGCGGCGATGAACTCGGGCACGGGCTTGAGCATCCTGCAGAAGGCGATGCCGGAGCGCTACTTCGATGTGGGGATCGCCGAGCAGCAGGCGATCCTGTTCGCGTCGGGCCTGGCGCTCGAGGGCTGCAAGCCGGTGGCGGCGATCTACTCGACGTTCCTGCAGCGCGCGTATGACCAGATCGTGCACGACGTGTGCCTGCAGGGCTTGAACGTCGTGTTCGCGATGGACCGCGCGGGGCTCGTCGGCGACGACGGGCCGACGCACCACGGCGCGTTCGACATCGCGTACCTGCGCTGCCTGCCGAACATCGTGCTGATGGCGCCGCGCGACGAGGCGATGCTCGTGCACATGCTGCGCACGGCGCTCGTGCACGACGGTCCGATCGCGCTGCGCTACCCGCGCGGTGAAGGCGTAGGCGTCGAGCTGCCGGCGGAGCCGCAGGCGATCGCGATCGGGACGGGCGAGATCGTGCGCGAAGGCGGCACGAGCGCGGCGGCCGGCCGCCGCGTAGCGCTGATCGGCTACGGCAGCGGCGTCGGCAAGGCCTTGGCGGCGGCGGACGAGCTGGCGGGCGTCGAGATCTCGCCGACGGTCGTCGACGCGCGCTTCGCGAAGCCGATCGACGCCGGCCTGATGGCACAGCTCGCGGCCGAGCACGACCTGCTGGTGACGGTCGAGGAGGGTGTGCTGTCCGGCGGCTTCGGCTCGGCCGTCTGGGAGACGCTGAACGAGGCGGGCACGACGCCGCGGATCCTGCGCGTCGGCCTGCCGGACAGCTACGTGACGCACGGCAAGCCGGCGCTGCTGCACGAGGAGATCGGCTTCACCCCGCAGCGCATCGCCGAGCGAGTCGCGGCGGCGATCGCCGATCGCGAGTCGGCGACCGTCGAGGCCTAGCCCCGTCGTTCTTGAAAGTGGCCCGGTCATCCAGGCTCACCTTTAAATGAAACGGCCCGCCGGGGAAGCGGGCCGTTTCGAGGGAGGAGGGATGATGCAGTGCTGCGGGGTACGAACCCATGATGCTCGGAGGCCGTGGGTCTCTGTGTGATCTTGCGCACAGTTGAGCTGCCTCCTCGCGCTCGATACGCTCCCATCGTGCCTGAGCCGCTGGAGATCGTGAGGCGGGCGGCGAGCGCCCCGGAGGCCGAGATGGTCCAGTCGCTGCTGCGCGAAGCCGGCATCGAGTCGCTCTTGCAGCGGGCGATCGGAGGACCCGAATGGGGGTCGTCGGGCGGCCAGGCCGTGTGCGTGCAGCGGGCCGACCTCGCGCGTGCGCGGGAGGTGCTGACGGCCAGCGAGGGAGCGGTGAGCGAGGACGAGCTCGCCCGGCTCAGCGAAGAAGCGGGACGCGCGCGCGGCCAAGGCGACGGGTAGCGAGCGCAACACCGGGCTCGGGCGGGGTGGCGGGCGGATTCGTCCGTTGCGCGTGACGGACATGTGCAAGGGTTTCGAGCGCATGGGTAAGCGACGTCTCGATGCGCTGCTCGCCGAGCGCGGGCTGTTCTCCTCGCGCAGCCGTGCGGCCGCGTCGGTGATGGCGGGGGAGGTCCGCGTCGGGCGCTCGCAGCGGCGCGCGGCGAAGCCGGGCGAGCTCGTCGACAGCGCCGAGCAACTGAGCGTCGATGAGCGCCCGCAGTTCGTCTCGCGCGGCGGCATCAAGCTTGCGAACGCACTCGATCAGAGCTCTCTCGCCGTCCGCGACCGCCTCGTGCTCGACGTCGGCGCGTCGACCGGCGGCTTCACCGACTGCCTACTGCAGCGCGGCGCGCGCGCAGTGGTCGCGCTGGACGTCGGCTACGGGACGCTCGCGTGGAGCCTGCGCGGCGACGAGCGCGTGACGGTGCTCGAGCGCACGAACGCGCGTGAGCTGACGCCGCAGATGCTCCCGTACGCACCCGACCTTGCGGTGATCGACGTCTCGTTCATCTCGCTCGCGAAGGTGCTCGGAGCGGTGCTCGCGTGCCTCGCGCCCGGCTGGGACGTGCTCGCCCTCGTCAAGCCGCAGTTCGAGGTCGGCCGCGAGCGCGTCGGCGGCGGAGGGGTCGTGCGCGACGCGGCCGTGCGCCGTTCGGCGCTCGTCGACGTCGGCCGCGCGGCGCTCGGCGTCGGAGCCGCGGTCGTCGGCTACTACTCCTCGCAGCTGCCCGGCCCGAAGGGCAACCGCGAGACGTTCGTGTGGTTGGTCGACCCCGTGCTGTCGCATCACGGCGGGGTCGTGGCGGCCGACGCGGACGCCGAGGAGTCGCTCGAGCGGCTTGCGCGCGAGGTCGAGCGATGAGGGAGTTCACGCTGTTCACGCACCGCCGTCCCGAGGAGACGACCGCGGCGCTGCACGAGCTCGCGGCGCTCGCGGCCGACGCGGGCGTGACGCTGCGGCTCGACGCGGAGGAGACTCGCAAGCACGCGCTCACGCCAGCGCCCGGCCTGACGCTCAACGCGGACGTCAAGGACGACGTCGAGCTGTGCCTCGTGCTCGGCGGCGACGGCACGATCCTGCGCGCGCTGCGTCTGTATCGGAGCACCGGCGTGCCGGTGTTCGCGATCAACTTCGGTCAGGTCGGCTTCCTCGCGACGGTCGAGCCGGGGGAGCTCGCGATGGGGATGCGCCGGGCGCTCGAGCGCGACTTCGAGCTGCTGCGCCTGCCGGCGATCCGGCTCGACGCCGCGAGCGAGCAGGCCGGCGCGAGCAAAGTCGTGCCGCCTGGCGTGCGCGCCGACAGGCGCGTCGCCGTCAACGACGTCGCGATCCATCGCAAGATCGGCGAGCGCGTCGCCGAGATCGCATACGAGATCGACGACGAGGTCGTCGGCAGCGTCCGCTGTGACGGGCTCGTCGTCGCGACGCCCGCCGGATCGACCGGCTACAACCTCGCCAACGGCGGGCCGGTGATGGCGTGGGGTGTCGAAGGCTTCGTCGTCTCGTTCATCGCGCCGCACTCGCTCACGGCGCGTGCGCTCGTCGCCGCGCCGAGTGACCGCCTGCGGATCCACAACCGCTCGCTCGAGCCGCTCGACATCGCCGTCGACGGCCGTCCGGCCGGCGAGATCGAGCCGGGCGGGGCGATCGACGCGCACTTCGTAAAGGATGTCGGGACGATCGCGCAGCTGCCCGGCTCGTCGTTCTATCGCCGGCTGCGCGAGAAGTTCGGTCGCCTGTCGAACTGAGCCGTCGCGAGCGGGGAGGCCCGCGCGAGCAGCCGACGGCGCTCGCCGTCAGGCGGCGCGGACCGTCGGCTCGCCTGGCTCGACGTCGCTCGCGTGGCTCTCGTGCTCGACCGCGCCGTCGCGGTGCATCGAGGTGATGAACTCGTCGAGCTGCTCGCGTGCGAAGCGCCGCTGACCGCCGGGAGTGCGGTAGCAGCTGACGTGCCCGGCATCGGTCCAGCGGCGGACCGTCGCAAGCGAGACGCCGAGGTAGCGGGCGGCCTGCGAGCTCGTGAAGACGAGCTGGCGGTCGTTGCGGGGAAGCATGGCGCTAGCGGTCATAGGTTCGCCTCGGTCTCGGGTGTGGTGCGGGCCTCGTGTAGGCCGCCTCATGACGATCTTCGACCGCCGCGGCGAAAAGGTTGAGCGCGGCGCAGCTTTGTGGACATTTGAGCCGAGCGCGGGACCTGCGCCGCCCGCAGCGCATTCCGCACAGACACGTGTCTCAGACTTTTGACATGCGCACGCGGGCTTCTCGCTGCAGCGGCGGTAATCGCGCGATTCCGCTCCACGACTGGGATCGCGGCTCGAGCAGCGGGTGTGCGACAAGCCGAACAGAAGTGCAATCGACCATGCACAAACCTACGCAAACTGGACATATCTCCGCATCTCGGTAGCATCTTCATCGAAGCTCCCAGGATGGAAACGAGGCGCCGCGGCAGTTGGCGGTGCGAATGGAGACCGAGACATGGCCGAATTCCACAGCCGTTAGGACTTGTAGCATCGGTCACGCATGACCGGCTTTGGGGGCGTCGCTATGCGGCGCCCTCTTGCGTTAATGGCAGCACGAGCGCCTCTGCCGTGCTCGCGCCGCCCGCCGAATACCTCACGGCGGTCCGACGGCTCGAACCAGGGAAGGCGGCTCATGCGATCAGCGCGCGGCGGGCTGAGCCATCTGGCGCACGCGCTGCTCGAAGCGCAGCTCGTCCTCGAAGCTGACCTGCTCGCCCAGGAATGACCCGGGACCCTCCCGTTCGAGCATCGCCACGAAGCTCTCAACGAGCTCTGCGTCAAGCTGGCTGCCGCCGACTTTGCGCAGCTCCTCGATCGCGTCGCGCGGCGGCATCGGCGCGCGGTAGGTGTCACGCGCGGTCATCCGGTCGTAGGTCGAGCAGATCGCGACGATCCGCGACGCGAGCGGGATCTCGTTGCCGATCAGCGCCGCCGGGTAGCCGCCGCCGTCGACGCGCTCGTGGTGGTAGAGGATCGCGTCGGCGACCGGGCCGAAGCCGTCGAGCTTGCCGACGAGCGTCGCGCCGTCCTGGGGGTGGCGGTGGATCACGGCAAGGTCCTCGTCGGTCAGGCTCTGCGGGTGCAGGACGCGGTCCGACCACGTGAACTTGCCGATGTCGTGCAGCAGACCTGCCGTGTGGATCACCTCCTGCTCCTCCTCGCTGCATCCGAACTCGACCGCGAGCGCCTTCGCGTAGCGCGCGACCGCGGCGGCGTGCGTCGCGGTGCTGCGATCGCGCAACGCGAGCGCGTCCATCAGCGTTGCGAGCACGCCGAACTGCAGCGAGGCGAGCTGGATCGAGCGCGCTTCGAGCTGGTCGGCGCGATCCTCGGAGCGCAGCAGCGCCGCACCGAGATACTGGAAGATCGAGAGGATGATGATCGCGCCGAACAGGACGGGCAAGCCGAGGTTCTCGTAGGCGACGGCGAGGATCGTCGCGAGCGCGCCGGTCGCAAGCTGGCCGGGCAGCGTCGGAAGGAACTGCTCGCGCACCTGGCGGCGCAGCGAGTAGCCCTCGTCGAGCCGCACGTCGAGCGCGACGAGCATGAAGTTGACGGCGACGGCGGCGATCAGCACGGCGAAGACGACGAGTCCGAACGTGATGGTCTGCGGGAAGTGGTTGGTCGGATCGTGTACGTCGCCGGCGATCGCGCTCACGACAAGCGCGCCCGCGAACGGCACGATCGTGAACGTCGAGAGGTTGTTGAGCCATTGCGCGAGCGGAAGGCGCCTGATCGCCGATTTGAGGATCATCGCGGCCGCGCCGAAGGCGACGGCAGGCGCCGGGCCGAGCAGGCTGATCGCTAGCACGAACGCGACGAGCGAGGCGCTCAGTTCGCCGCTGCGTGTCGTCACGCTGAAATATTGGCCGGTCAGCGTGAGCACGAAAAGCAGTCCGACGAGCAGCGCCGGCTGCCATTCCTGCGCGTGCGAGATCAGCACCGCGCCGCCGGCCGAGGATGCGAGTAGCAGCGACTCGACCGTCCAGAAGATGCGTGTGGTGAGCTTCTGCGTCAGCATCGCGTGCGCCATTCCCCGAGACGGGCGCCCGCGCGCCTGTCCCTGTGGTGCTTAACGACCGATTGGCCGTCGTACTTAAGGTGCGCCGGGTCGGTGGCCGATATTTCGAACGCCGCGGGCGACGGTGGCGGTGCGGCCCCGCTGCCTGCGAGAGGGTGCCCGCGTGGGCGGGCGGGCGATCGCTGGGCGACGGCACCGCCGCTCAGCGGCCGTAGCGTCGCGTGCTCTCGCGCTCGTGCGTGTTGCCCCGTTCGGCCGACACCCGCGCGCGCGCCGCTGTCAGACGCCGCTCGGCTCGCGCGACAGCGGCTCGCGCGCCTGATCCAGGGCCGGCGGGTGCGGGATCGGCGGCATCGGACCCTCCGTCGCCGCCCCCTCGCGCGGGGCGAGCCGCAGGAACGCCAGCGTCGTCGCGGCGGCGCCGACACCGACGACGAGGAACGCGACGCGGGGCGAGCTGACGGCGACGAGCGCGCCGCCGAAGATCAGGCCCACCGCCAGGCAGAGCGCCCCGAGCGATTCGATGGCGCCCATCAGGCGACCGAGCAGGCGGGCGGGGGTGAGCTGCTGGACGATGCTGATCAGCGACGGCCACTGCAGTCCGTTGCCGATCCCGCCGATCAGCGCGGCGGGGCAGGCGAGCGCGAGCGTCGGCGCCGCCGCGAAGCCGACGTACGCCGCGCCGATCGCGAACGCGCCGACGCTCAGCAGGATCCCGAGCGAGCGTTTTACGTAGCGCGCGAACACCAGGCTGCCGAGCACGCCGCCGGCGCCCCAGGTCGTCAGGAGCAGCCCGAAGCCGCGGTCGCCGGCGTGCAGCGTCGCCTTCGCGTAGGTGACCTCGATCGGCCCGGCCGATTCGAAGCAGACGAGCGCGGCCGCCTCGAGCAGCAGCAGCCCGCGCAGGGCCGGCACCTCGTTGATGTGGCTCCACGCGGCGCGCAGGCGCGCTGTGACCGATTCGCCGGCGGCCTCCTCGACGTGGGGGTGCAGATCGAGCAGCAGCGCGCCGCAGAGCACGAACGAGCCGACGTCGATGAACAGCGCCGTCGAGGCGCCGGCGGCGGCGACGATCACGCCGCTGAGCGCCGGACCGAGCACGAATACCGTCGAGAACGCGACGTTCAACGCGGCGTTCGCCGTGCGCTCGGCCTCGTCGATCTCCTGGTGCAGCGCCTCCGGCGTCGTCGGCGCGTCGCGGTGATGGCGCTCGACGTGATCGCGTGCTGCGCGTGCCAGCTCCGAGCGCAGCAGCGAGCTCGCCGTCAGCGCCGCCGTGCCGTCGAGCGCCGCGACCAGCAGGATCAGCGGCAGTGAGAAGTGCCACAGCAGCACCGCGAGCGCCGATGTCGCGAGCGCCTCGAAGAAGTACAGCCCGCTCAGCTCGCGGCGACGACGCGACGCCTCGACGCGCGCGACGACCGCCGGGACGACGAACGCCGGAAGCGCCTGGCCGGCGAGCAGCAGCGCGGCGACGGCGAACGCGCTGTGCGTGTGGTCGAACACCGCGACCATCAGCGCGACGAGCCCGAGCCACGTCCCGAGCCGGTTGACCGCGTACGCGCCGACGATCCTGCGAAGCCGTCCGGAGCTGAGGGGCGATCGCACGCCGGGCACGCTACATCGTTGCCCGCGGCCGATCGAGCGGTGCAGCCGCGATCTCAGCCGGCGCCCCGTCGCCCGTCGCCGTGCCCCGGCGCGGCGACGACGCTAGGCGTGCGCGAGCGTGAGCGTGGCCGGGGGCGCGTCGAGCGCGACGACCGGGAGCGCCGGGTAGCGGTGGCCGAGCATCCGCATGAGCGACGCTGTCGGGACCTCGTCGAGGTCGCCGCTGAGGATCACCATGCGGCTCGAGCTGGCCAGCACGAGCACCTCCCAGAGGGCCGATGCATGGACGAACCGCGTGCCCGGCGCCATCGTCCGCTCGAACTCCTCGATCATCACCGCGCGTCCCGCAGCCTCGCGGCCGGCGACGAGCACCGGCGCGTCGGGCGGCGCGAGCTCGCGCTCGGGTGCTGCCGCGGCGCTTGGCTCGCCTGCATGGTCATGTGCACGGGCGCGCTTGGAATCGCGGGCCGCCCGCCTGAAGCCCGGCTGCTTGCCGCTGGCCAGGAGCCTCAGCTTGGGGGCTCCCAGATAACGGCTCTGGCGGTCTGTTGGTGCGCTGATCGTCGTCATGGCCGACATGATGAGCCCTCGAGGGGCTCTTGTCTGCCGTCTGAATGGTGCTGATCGTGTCGTCCCAAAAGGGCAGATTCGTGTCGTCCCTTGTGGCCGTCAAAGATCGATCCCCTCCTGCCGATACGGTCTTTACATGGAGGCGAGCGCTTTGCAGACGGAGTCCGACACACTCGGGGTCGCTGAGCCGATCAGCGTGATCATCGCCGACGACCACACGGTCGTGCGCGACGGCATCCGCGCCGTGCTCGAGCGTGAGAAGGACGAGTTCCGCGTCGTCGCCGAAGCGGCCGACGTGCCCGCGACGATCCGCGAAGTCCGGGAGCACAAGCCCGATCTGCTGACGCTCGATCTCTCGATGCCCGGCGGCTCGAGCCTCGCGGCGCTGCCCGTCTGCTTCATCGCGCACCCGTCGCTCGCCGTCGCGATCCTGACGATGCGCGAGGATCCCGAGTACGCGCGCCAGGCGTTGCGCGCCGGCGCGCGCAGCTACGTGCTGAAGGAGGCCGAGCCGGCCGAGCTCCTGCAGGCGTTCCGGCTCGCCGTCTCGGGCGGCAATTACCTGCACCCGCGCCTGGGCGCGCTGATGGCGACCGGCGATGCTGCCTCGACCGACGGTGTCGTGCTGTCCGAGCGCGAGCGCGAGGTCGTGCGGTTGATCGCCAATGGCTTCACCAACCCGCAGATCGCCGATCAGCTGCACGTCGCCGAGCGCACCGTCAAGACCTACCGCGCTCGAGCGATCGAGAAGCTCGGCTTTTCCTCGCGCGCCGAGATCACCGCTTACGTGCGGCGCATCGGCCTCGTCGACTAGACGGTCGATAGCCGGCGCAGGCCGATCTTCGATCGGCCTGCGTACTCGGTCGCTTGCGTGCTACCGATCGCCGCTCAGATGCGACCGTCGATCGGCCAGCACGCCACGCTTCCTGCGCCCTTGGCTCGCTTGGCTCTCGACCGTCAGCGGTTCAGTGGCTGAGCGCGTCGGCGGGGGCATGGGCTGCGCGCGCGTCCTCGGGGGCTGGACGCCCCGCAAGCGGGACCGTCAGGCGGACCCGCGTGCCGCGCTCGGGCGCCGGGCCGAGCTCGAGCTCGCCGCCGACCAGCTCGGCGCGCTCGCGCATGCCGCCCATCCCGAAGCCGCCCTCGAGGCCGTCGCCGCGCGGGCCGAGGCGCTCGGAGCCGGGCAGTCCCTTGCCGTCGTCGGTGACCGACGCGACGACATTGCCGCGCTGCTCGCTGATCCGCACGACGGCCCGGCTCGCCTCGGCGTGGCGGCTGACGTTCGTCAGCGCCTCCTGCACTATCCGGTAGACGGTGCTCTCGAGCTCGGGGTCCAGGCGACGGCCGTCGTCCCGGCCGAGCTCGATCTCGACATCGACGTCGAGCCCGTCGACCGCCTGGGCGCGGCGCGCGAGCGCCTCGAGCGCCGCGGCCAGCCCGAGGTCGTCGAGCGCTGCCGGGCGCAGCTCGGTGATCAGGTGGCGCAGCCCGTCGATCTCGTTGCCGAGGCCGTCGAGCACGACGTCGACCGCGTCGCGCAGCTCCGCCGGGTCGTCGATGTCCCGCGCGTTGGCCAGCCGCAGGCGCAGCGCGCCCATCCCCTGGATGCTCTCGTCGTGGATCTCGCGCGCCCAGCGAGTGCGCTCGCGCTCGCGCGCCTCCATCCCGTAGCGCAGCCGTTCGATCTCGACCGAGCGCTCCGCCGCGAGCCGCTGCGCGACGCTCGTCGCGAACGCCTTCAGCGCGTCCTTGTCGTGTCCTTTGAAGCCGTTTCTCGCGCGCAGCGCAATCACCATGCCGCCGCCCTGTCCCTCCATGCTCAGCGGCTCGATCAGCCCGGCTCGTACCTCGACGCCGAGTTCGTGCAGCCACGCTGCTTCCTGGCCACGCGGCTTGTCGACCGCAACCGAGTCGCCGGCACGGTAGAGGTCGCCGAGCGCGCTGCCCTCGACGGGCACGATCCGCAGACGTGCCGTGACCGAGCCGCTCGCACCTGCGACACGCAGCTCCCCGCGCTCCTCGATCAGGATGATCAGGGCGTCGGCGTCGAGCAGCGCCAGGCCACGATCGGCCATCAGGCGCAGCAACCAGAGCTCTGAGCCGGAGAGCACGCTCTGATTATGCAGATCCGTGCGGGCGTCCCAGCGCGGGCGGCGAGGAGCTTGCGAGTCCGCCGCCGTTGCCGTTGCCGTGGTCGCGTCGCGCGGCGGCACGCGCCAGCTCGAGCAGCTCCGCGGCGCCGAGGCCGTCGTGCCAGGCGGCGAGGCCGAGCGAGAGGCTGAGCGGACGGCGCTCGCCGTCGACTTCGACCTTGATCGTTCGCAGCCGCGCGAGTGCACGCCGCGCGACGATCTCGCCGCGCGGTCCGTCCGCCCCGGGCAGCAGCAGCAGCAGCTCGCCAGCGCGCGGCACCCCGATCCGGTCGAAGTCGCGCACCTGGCTGGCTAGAGCGCGCGCGACGTAGGAGAGCGTCTGCTCGTAGAGCTCGCCGCCGTGCTCGTGCGCGAGCTCGCCGAGGTTGCCGATCGTCACCAGCAGGCAGCTGAGCGGCGTGCTGTGGCGCCCGGCACGGTTGACCTCCTCCGCCAGGCGCCTGCGCAGCGCATTCTCAGACAGGCACGCGACAGCGCCGGCCGAGGGCCGTTCGGAGCTCGTGTCTTGATCGCTGGCAGCCATGCCGTAGTGCGGAGCAGTGCTCGACGGAGGGCTCGCCGCCACTCGGCCTCGCCCACGTTCGCCGAAGGTTACGGTCCCTTATCGTCAGCCGCACGCGACCCCTACAGCGTCCCGGCCCGCGGAGCCCGATTCGCGCCTGCTCGCAGCGAGCGCGCGTCCGTCCGCTCGCGCGGTCCGTCGGCGTCCACTGCTACACCTGCCGGCATGCTGTTGGAGCTACGCGTCGAGAACCTGCTGCTGATCGAGCAGGCCCAGCTGCGGCTCGCGCCGGGGCTGAACGTGCTGACGGGCGAGACCGGCGCCGGTAAGACCGTGCTCGCCCATGCGCTCGACCTGCTGCTCGGCGGGCGCGCGCGTCCAGGGATCGTGCGTCCCGGCGCGCAGGAGGCCTATGTCGAGGGGATCTTCGAGCTGCCGCAGGCGCTGCCCGACGAGGTCGCCGAGCGGATCGCGCCCGACGCCGAGGAGATCGTGCTGGCACGGCGCGTCGGCGAGGACGGGCGCACGCGCGCCTATATCAACGGTCGCGCGGCGACCGTCGGTGAGCTGCGCGACCTCGGGGCGACGCTGATGTCCTTCTACGGCCAGCACGAGCACCGCAAGCTGACGATCGCCGCCAAGCAGCTGCAGCTGCTCGACGAGACGTGCGGTCCCGAGCACGCGCTGCGCCTTCGCGCGTGTGCCGACTCCTTCGCCGAGGCGCGCGGGCTGCAGGCACGGCTGCAGGAGCTGCGCGCGCTCGCTGGCGCGCGCGAGCGCGAGCTCGACCTGCTCGAGTTCGAGCTCGCCGAGATCGACGCCGCGGCGCCCGATCAGTGTGAGTACGACGAGCTTTGCGCGAAGCGCGAGCTGTTGCGCCGGCTCGACACCCTCTGCTCGGCGGCCGGCGCCGGCGCCGAGGCGCTCGCCGCCGACACGGGCGGTGGCGGTGTCTCGACGCTGCTCGGCCGCGCCGGCGCGGAGCTGGAGGGGCTCGCAGGTGTCGATCCGCGCCTCGACACGCTCACCGAGCGCGTGCGTGCGCTGGGGATCGAGGCAGACGACCTCGCGCGCGAGCTGCGCGCCTACGCCGAGGAGGCCGAGCAGTGGCGCGCTGGCGAGCGCGAGCTGACGCTCGACGGAGTCGAAGAGCGCCTCGCCGCGCTCGAGCGGCTGATGCGCAAGCACGGCGGCGATATCGCCGGGGTGCTCGAGCACGCGGCGCGCGCCCGTGCGCGCCACTCGGAGATCACCGGCGCCGAGGTCGCGCTCGAGCAGGCCGCAGATGCGCTCGCGCGGGCGCAGGCTCGCCTCGACGAACACGCGCGGGCGCTGCGTGCCGCGCGCGAGCAGGCGGCGCCGACGCTCGAACGCGGCGTGCACGAGCAGCTCTCGGCACTGGCGATGCCCGATGCGACGTTCGCGATCGCGCTGAGCCCGCGCGAGGCCGGCTCGGCCGGCGCCGACGCCGTCGAGTTCCTGATCGCGCCGAACCCCGGCGTCCCGGCGGCCCCGCTGCGCGAGATCGCCTCCGGTGGCGAGCTCTCGCGGGTGATGCTCGCGCTGATCGCCGCCTCGACCGATGCCGGCGCGGCGCGGCGATCCGGCGGCGCGCGCGGACGACCTTCGCGCGCGCGACGCGAGACCGGTCAGGCGCCGGAGCCGACCGAGACGCTCGTGTTCGACGAGGTCGACGCGGGGATCGGCGGCCACGCGGCGCGCGCCGTCGGGGCGCGCCTGCGCGAGCTCGGCCAGACGCGCCAGGTCCTCTGCATCACGCACCTGCCGCAGATCGCCTCGCTCGGTGACCGCCACTTCGCGATCGTCAAGGAGACATCGGCGCAGACGGCGCGCACGACGGTCGCCCAGCTCGGCGAGGGCGAGGTCGTGTCCGAGCTCGTCCGGATGCTCGGCGCCGACGCGGAGGACGCGGCCGCGCGTCGGCACGCGCGCGATCTGCGCCGCGCCGCCTGAGCGCGCGCCAGTCCAGTGGCCGCGCGCGCCCACTGCGGGCGTTACTCTCGCTGGGATGGCCTCGACCCGACCGAGACCTTCGCTGCCCGCCCCGGCGGACGGCGCGCCGGTGCCCGTCGCGCGGCGGATCGTCCCGGCGCAGCGGCGGAGCGTCACGCAGACGGTCAGCGGACCCGTGCGAGTCGGACGGCGCACGAAGCTGCTCGTTAAGCACCTCGTGCGCGGCGACATCGCGCTGATCGACCACGAGGGGATCGACCGCGTCTCGGCCGAGGAGCTGATCGCCGCCGGGGTCGGCGCCGTGCTGAACTGCCGCGCCTCCTCGTCCGCGCGCTATCCGAACCTCGGCCCGCAGCTGCTCGTCGAGGCGAACGTCCTGTTGATCGACCTGCCCGACGACTCGCTGTTCGAGCTGCTCGACGACGGCGACCCGCTCGTGGTCGTCGCCGTGGGCCCCGCCGACGCTGCCCACGCCGAGGTGCGTCGTGAGGGCGAGCTGCTGGCGAGCGGCGACGTTCTGGGGATCGAGCGCGTGCGCGACGAAACCGAGGCGAGGCGCCGCGAGATCGGCGACGCGCTCGAGCGCTTCGTGCACAACACGATCACGCACATGCGCGAGGAGCGCGAGCTGCTTGCCGGGCGGATCGAGCTGCCGCGCTTCGCCACCGACTTCCGCGACCGCTCGACGCTCGTCGTCGCGCGCGGCGTCGACCATCAGCGCGACCTGCGCGCGCTGCGTCCGTTCATCCGCGATCTCAAACCCGTGATCGTCGCCGTCGACGGCGGCGTCGAGGCGCTGCTCGCGGAGGGGCTGAGGCCGAACATGATCGTCGGCGACATGGACTCGGCCGGCGAGCTCGCGCTGCGCTGCGGAGCCGAGCTGGTCGTGCACAGCTACCCCGACGGCCGCGCCCCGGGTCGCGCCCGCCTGGAGGCGCTGGGCCTTCCCTTCAAGCTCGTGCCGGCGCCCGGCACGAGCCAGGACGTCGCGATGCTGATCGCCGCCGAGAAGGGCGCCCGGCTGATCGTCTCGGTCGGCTCTCAATTCAATCTCGTCGAGTTCCTCGACCGCAACCGCGAAGGCATGTCCTCGACCTTCCTGACGCGCCTGCGGATCGGCGAGATCCTGGTCGACGCGAAGGGCGTCAGCCGCCTCTATCGTCCGCGTCCCGGGCTGACGCCGCTGATCGTCGTGATCGCCGCGGGGCTCGTCGCGCTGATTGCGGTGGTCTGGACGACGCCGGCGTTGCGCGACGTCGTCGACCTGCTGTGGCTGAAGCTCCGGCTGCTGCTCGGCTGAGCGCCGCACACGGCCGCACGTGTTCGACTACCGCTATCACGCGCTCTCGCTCGCCGCGGTCCTGCTCGCGCTCGCCGTCGGCGTGGTGATCGGCGTCGCAATCGGCGACTCGAACCTGGTCTCCTCGGCCAAGAACGGGATCGTCCACGACCTCAGCTCGGAAGTGAGGGGTGCCCAGCAGCAGGCCGAGCAGGTGCGCTCGCAGCTGCATGGCGAGCAGGCCTTCGCGAACGGCATCTACCCGCTCACGGTGCACGATCTGCTCAACGGACGCAGCATCGGCCTCGTGTTCCTCGGCGCCCCCTCGAACGTCGAGAACGCGCTCGTCCGCGACGCCGTCACGCAGGCTGGCGGCGATCTGATGACGGTCGTGGCGATGCGTGAGCCGCTCGACCTGAGCGGGCTCGCAGCCGCGGCCGCGGGGACGCGCTTCGCCGCGCTCGCGCCGGCGACTGCGACCGAGACGTCGGGCGCCGGAGCCGGGGGGCCGGGCGCGAGCGCGGAAAGCGCCGGCAAGCTGCTCGAACGCTTCGGCGAGATCGTCGGCAAGCAGCTCCTCAGCGGCGGCCAGCGGCTCGACCGCGAGCTGCTCAGCCGAGTGCGCGGGCGCCTGTTGAGCGCCTTCGACGGCCAGCTCGGCAAGCTCGACGCGCTGGTCGTCGTACGCAACGATCCGAGCGCGATGAGCGCCGAACAGGCGAATGCTGCGGCGCGTCTCGAGTCTGGCCTGCTCGCGGGCTTCGGCGCGGTCGGCATCCCGGTGGTCGGCGCCGAGCTCAGCAACGCCGGACAGTCTCAGATTCCGTGGTTTCAGGGCAAGGACCTCTCGAGCGTCGACGACCTCGACGCGATGGCAGGGCAGGCGGCGCTGATCTACGCGCTCGCCGGCTCGCGCGGCTCCTACGGCATCAAGCAGACGGCCGACTCGCTGCTCCCGAACGTCGTCGGCGCCTCGGCGCAGCCCTGACGTCCCATCCGCGTTCGCCGGTAGTTTCGGCCGATGCACGCGTTGCCGCTCGTCCTCTCGCTCGCGAGCGCCGCGATCCTCGCGCCCGCGCTCTTGCGGATGCTCGCCGCCGGGGGACACACGCGCTCGAACTATCGAGCCCGCACGCTGCCGTTTCCGTTCGGTGTGCTCGTCCTCGCCGCGGCGCTGCTCGCGCTGATCCCGCTGACGCTGCTGCAGGTCCTGGCCTCCGCGGCGGTCTTTCACCGCGAGGCGGCGGCGGTCGCGCTGTATGCGCTCGGCGTGATCGCGCTCGGGCTGCTCGACGACGAGCTCGGCGATCGCCCCGAGGCGCCCGAGCGCCCGGGACGGCGACCCACTCGTGGCTTGCGCGGCCATGGCGCGGCGCTGTTTCGCGGCGAGCTCACGACCGGCGTGCTGAAGGCCGTGGGTTCGCTCGGGCTGGCGCTGCTGGCGACGAGTATGCTCGGGCTCGCCGACGGTCGCTGGCTGCTTGCTGCGGCGGTGCTCGTGCTCGCGACCAACGCGTTCAACTTGCTCGACCTGCGTCCCGGCCGCGCGGTCAAGGCGTTCGTCCTGCTCGGCCTCGGCGTCGGTTTCGGCTCGGGCGAAGCGCGGCCGTTGTGGGCGCTCGGGCTGTTCGCCGCGCCGGCGCTTGTCGCCGGGGTCTACGACCTGCGCGAGCGGGCGATGCTCGGTGACACCGGCGCGAGCCTGCTCGGCGCGCTGGCGGGGCTTTGGCTCGTGCTGGCGCTGTCCGGCGCCGGGCAGCTCGTCGCGCTCGCGTTGCTCGCCGCGCTGACGCTGTACGGCGAGCTTCGCTCAATTTCCGACTTTGTCGAACGGACTCCGGGGCTGCGCCAACTAGACTCCTTCGGCAGGCCCGCATGACCTCGCAATACTCCGACCGACACGCCCAGGTCCCAAGCGAAACGCGCTTCATCTTCGTGACCGGCGGCGTCGTCTCCTCGCTCGGAAAGGGGATCGCCGCGGCTTCGCTGGGGCGCCTGCTCGTCGCGCGCGGGCTGACGGTCGGACTGCAGAAGTTCGACCCGTACATCAACGTCGACCCCGGCACGATGTCGCCGTACCAGCACGGCGAGGTGTTCGTCACCGAGGACGGCGCCGAGACCGACCTGGACCTCGGTCACTACGAGCGCTTCACCGACGCGAACACGAGCCGCGCCTCGAACGTCACCGCCGGCGGCATCTACGACACGGTGATCCGTCGCGAGCGTCGCGGCGACTATCTGGGTGGGACGGTCCAGGTCGTCCCGCACATCACCGACGAGATCAAGCAGCGGATCGCGCTGATCGCCGAGTCGAGCGACGTCGATTTCGTGATCACCGAGATCGGCGGGACCGTCGGGGACATCGAGTCGCTGCCGTTCCTCGAGGCGATCCGCCAGTTCCCGGTCGACGTCGGGCGGCGCCGCTGCCTGTTCATCCACCTCACGCTCGTGCCCTACATCGGCCACGCCGGCGAGCTGAAGACGAAGCCGACGCAGCATTCGGTCAACGAGCTGCGCCGGATCGGGATCGCGCCGGACATGCTGATGTGCCGCTCGGAGGGCTCGCTCTCGCCGGAGATCCGCAAGAAGATCGCGCTGTTCGCGAGCGTGCCGATCGAGGCGATCGTCTCGGCACAGGACGTCGACGACATCTACAAGGTGCCGCTGAAGTTCCGCGAGCAGGGCGTCGACGACTTCATCCTCGAGCAGTTCGCGATCGAGGCGCCGGCGCCGGACCTGACGAGCTGGGAAGAGTCGATCCGTCGGTCCGAGCGCGCGACGAGGACCGTGCGGATCGCGCTCGTCGGCAAGTACGTGCAGCTCGAGGACGCCTACCTGTCGGTCTCCGAGGCGCTGCGCCACGCCGCGTCCTCGAAGGACAGCACGGTCGAGATCGACTGGATCGACTCCGAGCGGATCGAGGGCGCCGACGGCGGCGACGTGCGCACGCGCCTGGAGCGCGCCGACGGGATCCTGATCCCGGGCGGCTTCGGCGGGCGCGGGATCGAGGGCAAGATCGCCGCGGCGCAGTTCGCCCGCGAGCGGCGCATCCCGTATCTCGGCATCTGCCTCGGGATGCACGTCGCGGTCGCCGAGTTCGCACGCCACGTCGCCGGGATGGAGGGTGCCAACTCGACCGAGATGGACGTCGAGACGCCCTATCCGGTGATCGACCTGCTGCCCGAGCAGAAGGAGGTCGCGAACCTAGGCGGGACGATGCGCCTCGGCGCAGACCCGATCAAGTTGCACGACTCCTCGCGTGTCCGCGAGATCTACGGCGAGGCGGTCGTCTATGAGCGCCACCGCCACCGCTACGAGGTCAACAACCTGCTGCGCAAGCGCCTGGAGGCGGCCGGGTTGCGCGCTTCGGGCACCTCACCCGACGAGCGGCTCGTCGAGGTCGTCGAGCTCGACGAGCACCCGTTCTTCGTCGCCTCGCAGTTCCATCCCGAGTTCAAGTCGCGCCCCGAGCGCCCGGCGCCGCTGTTTCGCGAGTTCATCGCGGCGGCGCTCGCGCGCGCCGGGGACGGCGCCGGCGCCGACGAGGACGCCGGCCGCGAGGCCGACGGCTCGGAGGCGCGCTCGCGCCACGGCGGCGCGCAGTCGGTGGGACTGGGCCGCGCCGACGTGCTGTGACACTCGACGCCGTCTCCGCACGGGTCGGCGCCGAGGAGCTGCGCTACCTCAACGGCACGTTCTCCGAGCTATGTCGGATCGAGAGCCCGTCGGGGCGCGAGCGCGCGTGCGCCGAGCGCGTGATCGCCGAGCTGCGCGCGCTCGGAGTGGCCGTCAGCGAGGACGACGCCGGGCCGCGGGCGGGCTCGGAATGCGGCAACCTGCTCGCGCGGATCCCGGCGAGCGCGCCCGCATCCGAGGGTGCTGCGCCGGCGCGGAGCGTCCTGCTGTGCGCACATCTCGACACGGTCCCGCCGCTCGCGCCGATCGAGCCCGTGCTCGTCGAGGACTTCTGGGAGAACGCGAACGAGGGCATCCTCGGGGCCGACAACAAGGCGGCGCTCGCCGTGATCCTTGCGCTCGCGCGCCACGTCCACCGCGCCGGGTCGCCGCTCGAGGTCGAGCTGCTGTTCACGGTCTGCGAGGAGACGGCGCTCGCCGGTGCTCGTGCGTTCGACGCGGCGCAGCTGCGCAGCGAGTTCGGCTACGTGTTCGACCACGCGAGCTCGATCGGCGAGGTCGTGCTCGACTCGCCGACGCACTTTCGGATCGAGGCCGAGTTCCGTGGCGCCGCGGCGCACGCGGGGATCAGGCCGGAGCAGGGTCGCAGCGCGATCCTCGCCGCGGCGCGCGCGATCTCGGCGATGCGTCTCGGGCGCCTCGACGGCGAGACGACGGTCAATGTCGGGACGATCGACGGTGGCAGCGCGCTCAACGTCGTGCCCGAGCGCTGCTCGGTGCTCGCCGAGGTACGCGGGATGCGTGCGGATCGGGCCGAGCAGGTCGTCGCCGAGGTGGTCGACCGGATGCACGCGGCGGCGAACCTGCCCGAGTGTGAGTGCGACGTCGACATCGGCGTCGAACGAACCTTCTCGGGCGTTCACCTCAGCCCCAACCGGCCGGCCGTACGCACCGCCGAGGAGGCGTTGCACGCCTGCGGCTACGAGCCGTCGAGGATCGTCAGCGGCGGCGCGTCGGACGCGAACGCGCTGATCGCACAGGGCGTCGAGGTCGTAAACCTCGCGAACGGGACCGAGCGCAACCACGAGCCCGGCGAGCGTGTCAGCGTCGAAGCGCTCGAGCGGATGCTGGACGTCGCGCTTGCGCTGCTGGACGCCGCCGCCGGCTCGCCGGCGCCCGACGCGCGCTAGGTTCGTCGCGATGCTCAAGCTCCGCCGCGCGATCGTGCTCGAAGCCGAGTCGGCGTCCGGGCCCGAGCAGGCGCTCGTGCTCGAGCGCAGCGACGAGCCCGGCGCACGGCGCTCGGCGATCGCCGACGTCGGGCTGCTCGGCGCGGCCGAGCCGGGGGATGAGCTGATCGTCAACGTCGAGGCGAGCGACCTCGGTCTCGGCTCGGGCGGCTTCGATGTCGTCCACGTCAACCTGACGCGAGGTCTCGCCGCGCAGGGCGAGCGCGGCGCGAACGTGATGAAGCTCAACTACACGAGCCTGCAGCACACGATCCACCCGATCGAGGACGAGCGCTTGCAGCTGCCGCTGCAGCGCCCGGTCGCGGTGCTCGCGCTGCATGGTCAGCTCGCGCCGGTCGCGTGGGCGTTCGCACAGGCCGCGCCGCAAGCACGCGTCGGCTTCGTGCAAACCGCCGGCGGCGCGCTGCCGGGAGGCCATTCGTGCACCGTTCGGATGCTGCGCGAGCGGGGCCTGCTCGCCGGCCACCTGACCGCCGGCGCGGCGTTCGGCGGCGAGGGCGAGGCGATCACGACGGCCGGCGCACTGCACCACGGCGTGCGCACGCTCGGCTGGGATGCCGCGATCTGCGGCCCCGGCCCGGGGATCGTCGGCTCGGGCTCGCCGCTCGGTCACGGCGGCCTGGCCGCGCTCGACTCGGCGCACGCCGCGCTCGCGCTCGAGGCACCGACGCTGCTCGTCGCGCGAATCTCCTCGGGCGAGGAGCGCGAGCGCCACCGCGGCATCTCGCACCACACGCTGACCGTCCTCGACCTGCTGCTCGAGCCGGTCACGGTCGCGCTGCCGGCCGGCATGCGCTCACCGGTCGGCGTGGACCTGCGGGCGCGGCTCGGCGAGGCGTTTGGCGCCCAGCGCGGCGCACGCCCGACGCTGGCGCTCGACGTCGAGCGCCCAGTGCGGATCACGCGTCACGACTGGCGCCGCGCGGCGATCGACCTGCCGGCGTTCGCGGCGTGCGGGCTCCCGGCGCAGACGATGGGGCGCCCGCTCGCCGAGGATCCGCTGTTCTTCGGCGCGGCGCTTGCGGGCGGCGGCGTGCTCGCCGAGCTCGCCGCCGAGGTCCCGCTCGCGGGGGAGGCCGCGTGAGCACCGGCGGGGGCGAGGGCGACTGGGCGCCCGAACGCGGGGCGCCGGCCGAGGAACAGGAGGGCACCGACGGCGCCGCATTCACGCACGTCGGCGGCGAGACGGTCTACAGCGGACGGATCGTCGACGTGCGGATCGAGCGATTTCGCCACGCGGACGGCGAAGAGGTCTCACGTGAGGTCATCCGCCATCAGGGTGCCGTCGCGATCGTCGCGCACGACGAGCGGCGGGTCTGGCTGGTGCGCCAGCCACGCGAGGCGGTCGGCGAGCAGGCGCTGCTCGAGATTCCGGCGGGGCGACTCGACGTCGCCGGTGAGGAGCCGCTGCAGGCGGCGCAGCGCGAGCTCGCCGAGGAGATCGGCCGCGGCGCGCGCCGCTGGGAGCCGATCCTCAGCTACTGGGCCGGCGCGGGGATCACCGACGAGCAGGTCCATCTGTACCTCGCGACGGACCTCTACGAGGCGCACGCGAGCAGTGACGAGAACGAGCGGATCGAGCTCGTGCCATGGCCGCTGCTGCGGCTCGACGACGCGATCGCGGAGTGTCGCGACGCGAAGACGCTGATCGGCCTGCTCTGGCTCGCGCGGCGCCTCGACGCGCGATCGCGCGCGCACGGCCGCTGAACGCGCCGTTGCACCGCCAAGGAGGCGTGCGCCCCGCCGCGAAACTGCAGCGGTGAGCACGGCCGAGGTCATCAAGCTGCCGCCGCGCGGTGAGATCGAGTCGCTGACGCTCGACTTCCTCGCCTATCTCGAGCTCGAGCGCGGGCTCTCGCGCAACACGCTCGAGGCGTACCGCTCGGACCTGATGCAGTTCGGTCGCTTCCTCGAGCGCCGCGGCGTGAGCGTTTCGCGCGCGTCGCACAATGACCTCACGGCGTTCCTTTCTGAGCTCGCCGGTATTGAAGGCTCCGACGGACGGGTCGCGGGCACGGCGAGCGGCGTCCGCGACGGCCCGCGGCCGCCGGCCGCGGCGGCGACGCTCGGGCGCAAGGTCGCGTGCCTGCGCTCGTTCTACCGCTACCTGCGCCGCGAGGGCCAGGTCGAGCTCGACCCGAGCGCCGACCTGCACGGACCGCGCAAGACGCAGCGCCTGCCGCGCGTGCTGACGCGCCAGGAGGTTGCGCGACTGCTGCGCGAGCCGCGCGGAACCGAGCCGCTCGCGCTGCGCGACCGTGCGCTGCTCGAGCTGATGTACGCGTGCGGGCTGCGCGTCTCCGAGGTCACTGGCTTGGAGCTGCGCGACGTCGACCTCGAGGAGGGGATGCTGTGCGCGCGCGGCAAGGGCTCGAAGGAGCGGCTCGTGCCGGTCGGGCGCCAAGCGATCGCGGCGCTCGCAGCGTACCTGGCGCGCGGGCGCCCGGCGTTGCTGGGCGCGAGAGCCGAGCCGAAGCTGTTCGTCAACCGCCGCGGCGGCGGGCTGAGCCGCCAGGGCCTGTACAAGATCGTCCAGGGGCACGCGCGAGGGGCGGCGCTCGAGGAGCGGATGAGCCCGCACACGCTGCGTCACTCGTTCGCGACGCACCTGCTCGCCGGCGGCTGCGACCTGCGCTCGCTGCAGGAGATGCTCGGCCACGCGGACCTCGCGACGACGCAGGTCTACACGCACCTTTCGGCCGAGCGCCTGAAGGAAGCGTACTTCAGCGCGCACCCGCGCGCGTCCTCGCGTTGAACGCGATGGACCGGTCGCGGGGGTTGGATCGCGCGGCGGCGCGGCGCGGCGGTCGGGCGCTCGTCGTCGTGGCCGACGCATGCGGAGTCGGCGCGCTGCCGGACGCGGCGCGCTACGGCGATCTCGGGGCGAACACGCTCGCGCACGTCGCCGAGGCCGTCGGTGGTCTGCGGCTGCCGGCGCTGCAGCGGCTCGGGCTCGGCTCGGTCACGGCGCTGCGAGGGGTGCGGCCGGCCGGCGACCCGGCGATCCACGGCAGGCTGCATCCGCTCGGGCCTGGGAAGGACTCGGCGACGGGGCACTGGGAGCTGATGGGCGCGGTGCTCGAGCGGCCGCTGCCGACCTACCCGGACGGCTTTCCGCCGGACGTGCTCGCGCGCCTGCGGGCCGCGATGGGACGCGAGCTGATCTGCAACCGCCCGTACAACGGGATCGCGGCGATCGAGGACTTCGGCTCAGAGGCCCTGCGCAGCGGCGCGCTGATCCTCTACACCTCGCAGGACTCGGTGCTGCAGCTGGCGGCGCACGACGAACGCGTGGCGGCAGCGGAGCTCTACCGCGCGTGTGTGGCGGCGCGGGCGGCGATGGCGGGGGAGCACGCCGTCGGACGCGTGATCGCGCGACCGTTCACCGGCGTGGAGGGGGCGTTCGAGCGGACGGAGGGGCGGCGCGACTTCGCGCTGGCGCCGCCCGGGCGGACGTACCTGCAGGAGCTGGCCGACGCGGGCGTCGCGGTCCACGGCGTCGGCAAGATCAAAGACCTCTTCGCCGGCGTTGGCGTCGCGCATTCGCATCCGGGCGCGACGAACGCGCAGGCGCTGGCAAGCTCCGACGCGCTGCTGGAGAGGCTCGATCATGGCCTCGTGTTCGTGAACCTGATCGAGACAGACCAGCTTTACGGGCATCGCAAGGACGTCGTGGGCTTCGCGGCGGCGCTGGGCCAGCTCGACGCGCACGTCGCGCGCTGGGTGGCGGGCCTGCGCGAGGACGACCTCTTGATCGTGACGGCCGACCACGGGGTCGACCCGGCGCACGCCGGCAGTGACCACACGCGTGAGTACGCGCCGCTGCTGGCGCTGACCGGCTCGATGGCGCGGGCGCGCGCCGACGGTGGGCGCTTCGGCGGCGCGCGCCACGACGGCCCGCTGGCCGACGTCGGGGCGAGCGTGCTGCGGTGGCTCACCGGGCGCGACACGGACGAGCTTCCGGGCGAGGCGTTCCTCGGCTGAGCGCGCCTCCTATCCTGGAGACGTGCCGGAGCTGCCCGAGGTCGAGACGATCAGGGGACAGCTCGCGCCGCTCGTTGAGCGCAGGACGCTGAAACGGGTCGAGGTGCTCGACCCGCGTTGGTCGCGCCCGCTCGCGCCGGAGGAGCTCGCCGCGGCGCTGCAGGGCCGGCGCGTCGAGTCGCTCGGGCGACGCGGCAAGTACCTGCTGTGGAATCTCTCGGGCGACGTGCACCTCGTCCAGCATCTGCGGATGACCGGCGCCGTGCTGCTCGAACCGAAGCCCGAGCCGCCGCACGTCAGCGCGCGCTTGGATCTCGGCTCTGGGCACCGGCTCGTGATCGTCGACCCGCGCCGCTTCGGCACGGGCGAGCTGCTGCTCGGGCAGCCGGCGCTCGATCGGTTCCTCTCCTGGCGGCTTGGCGTCGAGCCGTTCGACGCGGCGTTCACGGCTGACTACCTGCGGGCGCAGGCGCGCGGGCGGATCGGCCCGATCAAGTCGTTCCTGCTCGACCAGCGCCACGTCGCCGGCGTCGGCAACATCTACGCCGACGAGGCGCTCTGGCGCGCGTACGTGCACCCGCTGCGCCCGGCGGGGCGGCTCAAGCGCGAGCAGTACGCGCTGCTGCGCGACGGTGTGATCGCCGCGCTGCAGGCCGGGATCGACGCTCGCGGCGCGTCGATCGACGACTTTCGTCACATCGACGGCGTGCGCGGCTCCTTCCAGCACGAGTTCCTCGTGCACAGGCGCGCCGGCGAGCCGTGCGTTCGCTGCGGCACGACGATCGTCAAGCTCGTCGTCGGCGGACGGGCGACGTACGTCTGCGAGCATTGCCAGCCGCGCCCGCGCGCGCGCCGGCGCGCCCAGAGACGCGCGGCTGCGGGACCGACGAGCGACGACGCGAGCTAGGCGGCGAGCAGCTCGTCGAGCTCGCCGCTGTCGGCGGCACGCCGGACCTCGGAGTAGCCGCCGATCAGGCGCCCGCCGACGAGCAACTGCGGGAAGCTCATCATGCCGGTGCGGCGCGCGAGCTCGACGCGCCCGGCTGGGTCCCTCGCGAGGTTGATCTCCTCGAACTCGACGCCGCGCGAGCTCAGGAGCGCCTTGAGGCGCTCACAGAACGAGCATGGCGTCGTTGAATAGACGGTGATCCTGTTCATCGCGCAATCCGATATAGCAGCCCGCCCTGCTCGGCCGCAGCGGCTCGCACGGTTCCGCCGCGAGCGGACGTAGACTCGCCATAGAATGGGGCGATCTGTCAAGACCGAGGCCGTCGTGCTGCGCTCGATGCGCTACGGAGAGGCCGACCGGATTCTGCACCTGTACACGCCGGCGCGCGGCCGCGTCGGCGCGATCGCCAAGGGCGTGCGCCGCGCTCGCAGCCGCTTCGGCGGTCGGCAGGAGCCGTTCTTCAGGCTGAAGATCGAGCTGCACGAAGGTCGTGGGGAGCTGCTGACGGTGACGGGCGCGCAGACGGTCGACGCGTACGCGCGCCTGCGCGAAGACGCGCGCGCGCTCGACGCGGCGGCGCGCGCTTGCGACGCGGTCGGGCGTCTGTTCGAGACGTCGGAGCCGCACCCGGGCGTGTTCAACCTGCTGTGCCGCAAGCTCGCGCTGCTCGACGAGCATGCGGGCGGGGCGCTCGTCGCGGGCGGCGTCGGCGGGGGTCGTGGTCTCGCGCCGGTCGCGGCGCGCGCGGGCGCGCTCGCGTTCCGCCTGAAGCTGCTGCTGGCGGCCGGCCTCGCGCCACAGCTCGGCGCGTGCGCGTCGTGCGGCGAGCGCGAGCACCTCGTCGGCTTCTCGGGCGCGGCGGGAGGCGTCGTGTGCGGGGCCTGCGAGGCGGGCTCGTTCGTCCTCGGCGAGCACGCATACCGCTTCATGGCGGACGCGTTCGGGGCGCCGCTGCACGCGGTCGCGGACGCACCGGACGCGGCGCTCGCGCAGGTCGAGCGTGCGATCGCGGCGACGCTCGAGCACCACGCGAACCTGCGGCTGATGCCCGCGAGTGCGCGGGCGGCGTGAAGGCCGCGGCGCGTGGCGGCGAGTTGTGCTCGGCGCCATCGCGCGGGCTCGCAGCTATCGTAAGGATCATGGACGAGGGGCTGCCGATCGCTTACGAGGTGCTCGAAAAGGGCGTGCCCGTGCTGACGAGCGACGGGACGCAGGTCGGGACCGTGCACCACGTCGTGGCAGCTCCGCAGCAGGACATCTTCCACGGCCTCGTGATCGCCGTGCCGGGGAGCGGTCGACGTTTCGTCGAGGCAGCCGATGTGGCGTCGCTGCACGAACACGGCGTCGACCTGCGAATCGACTCGGAGGCAGCGGCGAGCCTGCCCGAGCCGGGAGGCGGGGCGCCGGTTTACGACGAGGACCCCGGTGAGATGAAAGGCTGGCACCACTGGATCCACCTCGCCGGCCTGCGCGGCGATTGGAAAAACGAGGCTTGAGCGTTCCGCGGTCAGCTGGTGCGACAATCGGCCGGTGAGCTTCGCCACAGAGCAGGACGCCGTCGCAGCCGCGTTTGCCGAACGCGAGAGCGCGCGTGAGGACGCGCAACTCTCCCCGCTCGCTGCGCGCTCGTACCCGGCGCTGCGCGAGCGCGACGAGGGGGATTGCTCGCTACGGACGCCGTTTCAGCGCGACCGCGACCGGATCGTGCACTGCAAGGCGTTTCGCCGGCTGACGCACAAGACGCAGGTGTTCGTCGCGCCGCGCGGCGATCACTACCGTACGCGCTTGACGCATACGCTCGAGGTGACGACGATCTCGCGCACGGTCGCGCGGGCGCTTCGACTGAACGAGGACCTGGTCGAGGCGATCGGCCTCGGCCACGACCTCGGCCACCCGCCGTTCGGGCACATCGGCGAGGACGTGCTCGACGAATGCGTCAAAGAGCGCTTCGGCCTGGACTTCCGCCACTACGAGCACTCGTTGCGCGTCGTGGACCGCCTCGAGCGCGAGGGGCGCGGTCTCAACCTGACCGAGCAGGTGCGCGACGGGATCCTCGGGCACTCGAGCCGCGCGCGCCAGCCGCAGACGCTCGAGGGTCAGATCGTGCGCGTGATCGACCGCGTCGCGTACATCAACCACGACATCGACGACGCTGTGCGCGCGGGCCTGCTGCGCGAGGAGGACCTGCCCGCGGAGCCGATTGCGGTGCTGGGGGGGAGCGGATCGGCGCGGATCGACGCGCTCGTGCACGACATGGTCGAGCAGTCGGCGCTCGCGGGGGAGATCGTGCAGGGGCCGCAGGCGGGACCGGCGATGGCGGCGCTGCGCGAGTTCATGTTCGAGCGCGTGTACCTCGGCCCGGCGGTGCGTGCCGAGCACGAGCGGATCGCGCGTGTCGTGCGGCGGCTGTTCGAGCATTACGCCGAGCACCCCGATGAGCTGCCACGAACCGGCGGCGCATCGGGCGAGCCGGCGACGGCGGACGCGGCGACCGCGGATGGGCGCGCGCTGGCGCAGCGCGTGACGGACTTCGTGGCGGGGATGACAGACCGCTACTGCATCGCGCGCTTCACGGAGCTAGAGGTTCCGCAAGCGTTCGCGCGCTAGCGTTGCCGGCGTGGCGCTGTACACGAACGAGTCGAGGGATCGCGTGCGCGACGCGGTCGACTTTGTCGAGCTCGTCTCGGCGCGAACGGAGCTGCGCCGCGCGGGGCCGTCGCGGATGGAGGGGCTGTGCCCGTTCCACGACGAGCGCACGCCATCGTTCGGAATCGACCCGGCGCAGAAGGTCTACCACTGCTTCGGCTGCCAGGCCTCTGGCGATGTTTTCACGTTCGTGCAGGAGACCGAGGGCGTCGACTTCAAGGCTGCGCTCGAGCTGCTGGCAGAACGCTACGGCGTCGAGCTGCAGCGCGAGCAGGAGGACCCGCGCGAGGCGGAGCGGCGCAAGCGTCGCGAGCGACTGCTGGAGCTGCTGAAGCGCACGACGGCGTACTACGAGCGCTACCTCTGGGAGTCGAGCGAGGCGGCGCGGGCGCGCGAGTACCTCGTCGGGCGCGGGCTCGGCGAGGAGGTGCTGCGCGAGTTCCGTGTCGGGTACGCGCCGAGCGCGTGGGACCGCGTGCTGCTCGCGTCGCGTCGCGGCGGCTTCTCGGAGGCGGAGCTGTACGCGACGGGCCTCGCGCAGCGCTCGAAGCAGAACGCCCAGGCGTACGACCGCTTCCGCTCGCGGATCATGTTCCCGCTGGCCGACGTGCGCGGCCGCGTGCTCGGCTTCGGCGCGCGCGCGATGCGTGAGGAGCAGAAACCGAAGTACCTGAACACGTCGGACAACGACGTGTACCACAAGGGAATGCACGTGTACGGCGCGGACCTCGCGCGGGCGCACGCGGCGCGTGCGGGGACGGTGATCGTGTGCGAGGGCTACACGGACGTGATCGCGCTGCACCAGGCGGGCATGCGCAACGCGGTCGGGCTGATGGGCACGGCGCTGACCGACGAGCAGGTCGGCGAGCTCGCTCGGATGGCGCAGACGGTGCTGCTCGCGCTCGACGCCGACAGCGCCGGGCAGGAGGCGATGTTGCGCGCGTCGGGGCTGGCGGCGAAGCGCAAGCTCGAGCTGCGCGTCGTGCCGCTGCCGGTCGGCGCCGACCCGGCCGAGCTGATCCAGCGCGACGGCGCCGAGGCGATCGCGGCCGCGGTCGAGCGCTCGGTGCCGTTCGTGCGCTTCCGCGTCGAACGCGTGCTCGAGAACGGCGACGACACGAGCCCGGAGGGGCGCGACCGGACGATCGAAGAGCTGCGCCCGGTGTTCGCGCAGCTCGCGCCGGGCGCGATGCGGATGGAGCTCGCGCGGATGGCGTCAGGGCGCTTGGCCGTGCCGGAGAGCCTGTTCGAGCAGCAGATCGCGCGCGGCGCAGCGCGGGCGAGCGGCAAGGGTCGTGATTCTGGAGGCAGGCCGAGCGGGCGGCAGGACGAGCGGGCTGGGAACGGATCGCGCGCGGCGCTCACGCCGATGTCAGGGCGCGAGGACGCCGAGCGGGCGTTCCTCGCGCTGTGCATCGCCGCGCCCGAGCAGGGCGCGGCGCTGCTCGCGAGCGTCGACGTCGAGCGCGACTTCTCGAGCGAGCTGCTGCGACGCGCCGCGCTGCGCCTGCACGAGGTCGACCTGCGCGAGCCGATGGCCGTGCTGCCGGGCGAGACGGTCGGCCTCGACGCCGACGCCGAGCTCAAGCGGCTGCTCGCCGAGCTCGTCGTCGAGGCCGGGCGCGGCGGCGCGAACCCGACGATGCTCGAGGCGCAGCGTCTGCAGCTCGAGCTTGCGCGCGTCGAGCGCGAGATCGCACAGGCACGCGGTCGGCGCAGCGGTGAGGTCAGCGAGCTCGCGCAGCGCAAGGCGACCGTCAAACGCGACTTCGACCGGGCGTACGCGCGCGTGCTGGAGGAGACGGGGGAAAGGGAGGACTGAGCGGCGCGGGCGCGCCTGCGGTGGCGCTCAGGCACGAACATATGTTCGCTTTTCCGTCCGCTCTGTCGTAGACAATGCGGTGCATGGATCGCACGGTATTGGAGCAGATGTTGAGCGAAGCTCTGTCGCTCGCGGAGATCGGGCGGCGTGTCGGGCGGCATGAATCGACGGTTGCTTATTGGGTCGACAGGTACGGCCTGCGAGCGAACCATCGTGAGCAGCATGGCTCCCGCGGCGGGCTCTCGCGGGAGCAGTTGGAACAGCTCGTGGAGGCCGGGGAGTCGATCGCACAGATCGCGGCTGAGGTCGATCGAAGCAAGGCCGCGGTTCGGCACTGGCTGCGGAGGTACGGCTTGCGAACACACCGTTCGGCTGGATCGCGCTCGCGCGAGGCGTCTCTGGCGGCGCGGGCCTCCGGGTTGTCGGAGGCCATCTTGGACTGCCCCAGACACGGCGCAACGAAACACGTTCGTGACAGCCGCGGGTATTTCCGCTGTCGTGTGTGCCGGCAGCAGGCCGTCGTGCGCCGGCGCCGGCGCGTCAAGCAGATCCTGGTCGAGGAGGCGGGCGGACGCTGCCGTCTGTGCGGTTATGACCGCTCGGTCGCCGGACTCCACTTCCATCACGTGGATCCGTGCCAGAAGCAGTTCGGGCTTGCCCACGGAGGCATGGCGCGGAGCATCGAGCGGTTGCGCGCCGAGGCCCGCAAGTGTGTCCTGTTGTGCTCTAATTGCCACGCGGAGGTGGAGGCCGGGATCAGTTCCATCTCCGGGGTGGTCCAAGTGGACGGTCCGGGGTAGCTCAATTCGGCAGAGCAAGATCCTGTTAAGATCGAGGTTGTGGGTTCGAGTCCCACCCCCGGAGTTGCTTTGTCGACGCGTTAACGCGTCACGTAGCTCGAAGCGCCCGCAAAATCACGCCGGGATGGCGGGCGATCTTGGGGCCGAGCAGCAAGGCGAACACAGTCGTCGCGAGCCAGGGTCGCAGGTGCGGCCGGATGCGGCGAATCAGCCCGCCGCCGTCGAGCTCGAAGACCATCGCGTCGTCGATTCGGATGCCGCCGAGGCGCGCCCCGCTGACCGCGACGCGCGTCGAGCCTGCGTCGCCGATCGGCTCGGACCAGCGCAAGCCGGTCAACGAGCCGTAGACGGCCGAGAGCAGGATGCGAAGATCGTCGTGCCCGCGGAAGACCAAGTGCCCCGAGAGCGGCGAGACGAGCTCCGCGTCGGGCGCGAGCGTCGCCATCAAGCCGTCGATGTCGTCGGCCGCCGAGGCGGCGCAATAGTGCGTGATGGCGTCGTCCACCCGCCGAGTATGCCACCGCGGAGCCTCTCCGTTCAGGCAGCCAGTCGCTCGACCAGGAGCGCCGCGGTCACACCTGAGTCGTGGCTCTGCGCCCAGGCGGCGAGCTCGCGGGCGCGAGCTCCAATCGCGTTGTCGCCGAGCGCGCGATCGACGGCTAGCCGCAGCACACCGGGCGTTGCGAAGCGACGCGGCACGCGCACGCCGGCGCCGGCCCAGTCGACGCGCGCGGCGTTCTCGCTCATATCGCCTGTGGCGGGGCAGGCGACGACGGCGCAGCCGCTCGAGAGCGCACGGACGAGTGTGCCGTGGCCGGCGTGGCAGACGACGGCGTCGGCGTGCGGCATCGTGCGCGAGTAGGAGACCCAATCGACGACGCGCGCGTTCGCGGGGACAGACAGCGGGCGCGAGGGAAGGCGGCGGTTCCAGGTGGCGAGCACGCGCACCGGAGCGTCGGCGAGGCCGCGCAGCGCGGCGTGCAGAAGACGGTGCTCTGAGTCCTGTGCGGTCGACGGCGCGATCAACACGAGCGGCTCCTCGCCCGGGGGGAGCTCGACGTCGGCGCTCGGTGGCTCCCACATGAGCGGTCCGACGACGTGGACGTTCGCGCGCCACTCACGCGGATACTCGAGCTGCGGGAACGTCGCGACGAGCGCGAGCTCGCGGCTGATGCCGCCGTGGACGTGCGCGAGAGGCGAGAGGCCGAGCTCCTCGCGCGTCCGGTTGAGCTCGACGCGGCCACGCTCGAGGCCGTGGTCGACGGGGCGCTGCGCGGCGCGCCAGAGCGCGCGTCCGAGCGCGCTGCGCGGCAGGCGCGCGCCGAGCGAGTAGATCGGGAAGTGGCGCTCGCCGTGGGGATAGACGTGCGGGATCAGCGTCGCGACGGGTACGCGCTCGAGCTCGGCGGCGAGTGCGGGCGCGAGCGTGAGGATGTCGGCGACGGCGACGTCCGGGCGCAACTCGCGCACGAGCGGCAGCGTGTCGCGCGCAGCGCGCACGACGGACTCGTAGAAGTCAAGCGGCTCGGGGCCGGTCGGGAAGACCTCGTACTCGGGCGCGGTCGCGAATGCGATGCCCTCGTCCTCGACGTGCTCGCGCCACCGTTTCCAGGTCTGCAGCGTCACATCGTGCCCGCGCGCGACGAGCGCGCGGGCGAGCGCGATCATCGGAAAGGCGTGCCCGGGGTCGCCGAACGCGCCCAGCAGAATCCGCAGACGCGGTCGCTCGACCTCGCTCACGCCGGCCGTCGGGCTCAGGCGGCGAGCTCGGCGAGCAGGCGCAGCTGCTCGAGACGCTCGGGCGCGGTGAACGCGGTCGGCGTGACGCCGAGCGTGCCGACGCCGGCGTCGCGGTAGACGCCGAGGCGCTCGCGTACGACGTCCTTCGGCCCGCAGAGCGAGACGGAGTCGATCAGCGAGTCGGGGATCGCTGCCATCGCCTCCTCGCGCTTGCCGTCGAGGTAGAGGTCCTGGATCGTCTTCGCCTCGGCCTCGTATCCGTATCGCTGGACGAGCTGGTTGTAGAAGTTCTGCTTGCGCGAGCCCATCCCGCCGACGTAGAGCGCGACGAACGGGCGCATCGTGTTGCGCGCGGCCTCGAGGTCGTCGTCGATGCAGAGGCTGACGGTCGGCGCGATGTCGAACTCCTCGAGCGATTTACCTGATCGCGCCGCGCCTTCTTCGAGCAGTGGGCGCAGCTCGGAGACGTGCTCGGGGCTGAACAGCGTCGGGATCCAGCCATCGGCGATCTCGCCGGCGAGCGCGGTGTTCTTCGGCCCGATCGCGGCGAGGTAGATCGGGATCCGCTCCTGCACCGGCGTGATCGTCAGCTTGAGCGCCTTGCCGGGTCCGTCGGGCAGCGGCAGCTCGAGCGTCTCGCCGTGGAACTCGACGCGTTCACGCGCGAGCGCCATGCGGATGACGGCGATGTACTCGCGCGTGCGCTGCAGCTGCTTGGCGAAGCGCTGGCCGTGCCAGCCCTCGGCGACCTGCGGGCCGGATGAGCCGATGCCGACGATCATCCGCCCGTTGGAGAGCTGGTCGATCGTCGCGGCGGTCATCGCGGTCATCGCCGGCGAGCGGCCGGGCATCTGGAAGATGCCGGCACCGAGGCGAATCTTCGTCGTCTGCCCAGCCAGCCAGCCGAGAACCGTCGCCGTGTCGGAACCGTACGCCTCGGCGGCCCAGACCGAGTCGTAGCCAAGACGCTCGGCCTCCTGGACGATCGTCAACTGGTCCTCGGAAGTGAGGCCGAGGCCCCAATAGCCGATGTGCACGCCGAGCTTCATCTGCAGGTTTCCTTTCAGCGGGAGGGTTCGATTGCGCGAGTGCGACGTGCGACCTACTGTTCGCAGCGCGCCCGCCGCGGGCCCGACTCGCGGCCCCCGGCGCGGAACACCCTATGGCAATCCGTCATCGCTCCTCCAGCCGCCTCGTCGAGGACCTGCGCCTGACGATCGACTGCCTGCCGGTCGCGACCCGCGTCGCGATGCTCGAGGGCGTGCGCGCCTCCGAGCGCGTCATCGTCGGCGCGTACACCGACCGTGAAGGAGGCGTCTGCCCGATGCTCGCGGCACACCGGCGCGGCGGCCGTACGAGCTTTCTCTCGTTCGCGCGCGCCTGGGACCGCTTCACGCGCGCCGGCTCGCGCTGCCGCCGGGCGACGCGGCGCGAGCTGGGCATCCTGATCGGGCAGCTCGAGGCGAGCCTGCTGAGCGTCGAGCACGGTGACCTCGCCGCCGCGATCGGCGAGCATCGCGCGAGCGTGGAGCGGCGCGAGCGCGCCGAGCGCGACCCGGCCGGCGAGATCGTCGTGCGTCGCCGCGCGCGGTGGGGCTACAGCGAGTCGCCCGGGCGGATGAACATGATCTCGGGCACGACGCATGCCGGCGAGGTCTTCAACAGGTAGCGCACCGACTCGGCGATGTCCTCGGGGCGGATCATCTCCTCGGCCGCGACCTCCCCCTTGACGAAGTCGGTCATCGGCGTGTCGACGAACGCGGGACAGAGAGCGGTCGACTTGATGCCCTCCTTGCCGAGTTCCTTGTTCATTGCTTCGGTCCAGCCAACGACGCCGTGCTTGGTCGCGCTGTAGACCGAGAGCCAGCCCTCCGCGCGCTTGCCGGAGATCGAGGAGGTGTTGACGACGAGCGCGTTGTGATGCTGCGCGCCGGCCTCGCGCAGCATCGAGACGCATTCACGGTAGAAGAGGACGATCTGACGCAGGTTGATGTCGAGCTGCATGTCGAGCCGCTTCGTCTCGATCTCGCCGACGGTCGCGCCGACTCCGACGCCGGCGTTGTTGACCAGTACGTCGAGTCTTCCGTAGCGCTCGCGATGCGTGTCGACGACCTTCTTGATCTCGACCTCCTCCGCGACGTTCGCGGCGACTCCGTGCACATCGAGCCCGTCGGCCGCGAGGCCGGCGACAGCGGACTCGAGCTTCTCAGGCCGCCGCGCGGCCATCGTGACCGCGTGGCCCTCCTCGCCGAGAATCCGCGCGATCGCCAATCCGATCCCGCTCGACGCCCCCGTCACAATCGCTGCACGCTCCGCCATGTCCAGTCCCTCCATCGATCAGAATCGGTTGTGCCCCTCGAGCCAGTCCGCGATCCGGCCGGATGGCGGCCGTGAGCATTCCACATCTCCGCTGGTAGCTTCTGCTGACCGGCCTGCGGCCGGCCGCGCGCGAGCCTCGGCCCGAGCGTGCGGGCCCGTAGCTCAGTTGGTCAGAGCTGCCGACTCATAATCGGTAGGTCCCTGGTTCGAGTCCAGGCGGGCCCATTGGCCATACCTCTTTCAGGGTCGTGGCTCGGCTTCGCTCGGTCGCTGCCGTGCGCTACGCGGCATTAGGCGCTCCGAACCAGGTGCTGAGCGCCTCCGGGAGTCCTCGGTCGCTTGCTTCTCCGACCCAGGCGACGTATCCGTCGGGCCTGATCAACACGGCGGCGGGAGCGGTGACGGCACCGAGCACCGGAAGCTCCCATGCGCCGGCGTAATTGGCGTCGACCGTCTGGACGCGGTCGGCCCATGCGGTGATGTCAAAGCCGCCGGGCTCACCGAGGTTGAGCAGCACCGGCTTGGCGTCGTGGAGCAGCTCGAAGACTCGGAGAGGGGAGTCGGTGGTCACGATGTCCAGATCGGGCATGCGGCGTCCGAGCAGCGGATGTCCCTCGCCGAGGTCGTAGTGGATGTCCAGCCCGGAGACGATTCCGGCGAGCCGCTTGCGAGGCTCGTCCATCGTCGCCAGGTCCGACACTACGTCGGCCAGGGCCTTCGTGCGCTCGTCCTGGCGCTGGAGCGCGGTCTGAGCCATCGTGTGCTTGAGCGCCCGGGCGGCAACCGGGTGGCGCTCGTCATGGTACGTGTCCAGGAGGCTCTCCGGTGCGGTCCCGTTGACCACCAGAGCCAGCTTCCAGCCGAGATTGACCGCGTCCTGCACACCGAGGCTGAGGCCCTGTCCACCCGCCGGGTAATGCACGTGGGCAGAGTCGCCGGCGAGCAGGACTCTTGCCGCGCGGTAGGCCGCCGCCTGTCGTGTCACGTCGGTAAACCTGGAGATCCAGGTCGGATTGTGGATCCCGAAGTCGGTTCCGTAGACGGTGATCAGCGCCTCACTCAGATCGCGCAGCGTGGGCTCGCTGCTGGGCCCGAGCTGCTGCTCGGTCACCATGACCCGCACCGGCCCACCATCTCCGTAGACGACCTCGCCGTCGCGGATCTCGTACTCCAGCCTGCCGATCGCGTGGACGCCGTGAGCGTCGCGCCGCATTCCCAGCTCCGGTTCCTCGGTCACCTCGACCTCGGCGATCAGATTGCTCTTGGTCGGATCCCATCCGGGGAACTCGATGCCGGCAACTTTGCGGATGAGGCTGCGGCCTCCGTCGCACCCGACGAGATACCGAGCCCGCAGCGACCGACCGTCGGACAGCTCCGCGTCGACCCCCGCGTCGTCGTGGGCGAAGCCCGTCACCTCACTTCCGAAGTAGATCTGCACCGGCAGCTCGGCGATCCAGTCCGCCATGATCCGCTCGATCTGGTTCTGCCAGATCCCGAGCGAATAGGGGTGACGCGTCGGGAAGTCGCTCATGTCGAGCACGGTCGTGCCGATCATCGAGGCCTGAGCCACCTGGCCCTCCTCGAGGAACCGGTCGGCGACCCCACGCTGATCGAGGACCTCGATCGTGCGCGAGTGAAAGCCGCCCGCCCGTGAGCCGGCCAGTAGATGATCGGGACGGCGCTCGACGACCGCGACGTCGACCTTCGCCAACGCCAACTCGGCCGCGAGCATCATGCCCGTCGGACCGCCTCCGACGATCACCACCGCATGCTCGTTCATAGTCGTACCCCCGTCGGATCCATAGCCAGCGAAACATGCATTCAGCTCTCCAATTTCCGTAGGTTCTGGCCTGCGGCGGGCGATTATGCGGCACGGCTGGGCCTTGTAACAAGCCCCCCTGTCGGGTATAAATTGGAGGTGGAGAGGCCGACGGCTTGGCTCCGCTGCGTGTCCGTCGGTCGCCGGCTTCGAGCGAGCCGCGAGGCGACACGCGAGATGGCCGCACGCAGATTCAGCCAACCCTCGAGGAACGTAGAGCTAAAGGGCCGCGAGGCCGGCGAGCGCCGGTTATACCTCGGACGGAGGGGCTCGGAACGCGACGCTCAGCTCCGCACCGCAGGCGGCGCTTGCGCCCGTTCGCGCGCCAGCCGCGCGTATGCGTCCGGCCGGCGCGTCGCGAGGAGCGGGAACAGCTCGAGCCAGTCGCGGCGCTCGTCGAGGTCGAGGTCGGCGACGAGCACGGCCGGCTGGCCGCGCGGTGCCTGCACGAGCTTCCGTCCGTACGGGTCGCAGATGAACGAGGACCCGTAGAACGTGAGCGCGGCCGCACCGCCGGGCGCGCGCTCCTCGCCGATCCGGTTGACCGCGACCATGAACAGCCCGTTCGCGATCGCGTTGCCGACGATCACGCGCTCCCACAGCGGCTCGGTGTCGAACTCGGGGTGGTCCGGCTCGGAGCCGATCGCCGTCGGGTAGACGAGCACGTCGGCGCCCTCGAGGCTGTACGCGCGCGCGAGCTCCGGAAACCACTGGTCCCAACAGGTCGGCAGCCCGAAGCGCGCGTCGGCGAGCGCAAGGAGCGGAAACGGCTCGCCATCGGCGGGACCCGGGCGGAAATAGCGATCCTCGTGGTAGCCGGCCGTGACCGGGATGTGCAGCTTGCGCGTTCGCGCCGCGAGCGCGCCGTCGGGAGCGACGACGATCGCCGTGTTGAAGCCGAGCCCGTCCTCGCCTTCGGCGCGCTCATACAGCGATGCGTGCACGTGCGCGCCCGTCTCGGCGGCCATGCGCGCGGCGAACTCGTACGTCGGACCGCCCGGCAGCGCCTCCGGCGCGGCCCCAGCCGCCTCGGGCCCGCCCGGCTCGACGGCGAAGTAGCGGCTCAACGTCAGCTCCTGCAGGCAGACGAGCTCGGCACCGGCCGCGACCGCGCGGCGAATCCCGCTCGCGAGCGCTTCGGAGTGCTCGTCGGCGTCCGGGCGCCAGCGCTCCTGGACCGCACCGACGCGAAACGGGCGCCGCCGCGCAGGACGCGTGCGCGCCGGTGACGTGCGCGGCCCGAAAGCCGTGATCAGCCGGACGTCTTCGAGCATCGATCAAAGACTGTACGTCGCCCTCTCCTCGAGAGTGCTCTCGGCGCTCGCGAGCCGGCGGCGGTAAGGCTCGCGGCGCTACGTTCTGGCGATGAGCGAGCCGCTGCACTCGACTCCCGCTGCCGATGGCTTCCGTATGCCTGCTGAGTTCGAGCCGCACTCGGGCTGCTGGATCGCCTGGCCCGAGCGCCCCGACAACTGGCGACTCGGCGCGAAGCCGGCGCAGGAGGCGTTCACTGCAGTCGCCGAGGCGATCGCCGCGTCCGAGCCGGTCACGATGGCCGTCTCCGACGGGCAGTTCGAGCACTGCCGTGCGGTCCTGCCGCCCGCGGTGCGTGTCGTCGAGCTCTCGACCGACGATGCGTGGATGCGTGACATCGGTCCGACGTTCGTGCTCGATGCTCGCGGCGGGCGGCGGGGCGTCGACTGGCGCTTCAACGCGTGGGGCGGGCTCGAGGGCGGCTTGTACTTCCCGTGGGACCGGGACGACCGCGCCGCCGCGAAGGTGCTCGAGATCGAACGCGCCGACCGCTACCGCGCGCCGATCGTGCTCGAGGGCGGCTCGATTCACGTCGACGGTGAGGGCACCGTGCTCGTCACCGAGGAGTGCCTGCTCAACGCCAACCGTAACCCGACGCTCTCGCGCGAGCAGATCGAGCGAGTGCTGTTCGATTACCTCGGTGCCAGCAAGGTGATCTGGCTCGACCGCGGCGTCGCCGAAGACGAGACCGACGGGCACGTCGACAACCTCGCCTGCTTCGCGCGCCCCGGCGTCGTGCTGCTGACGTGGACCGACGACGAGTCTGACCCGCAGCACGCGATCTCGCGCGACGCGCTGAAGCGCCTCGAAGCGACGAGCGATGCTCGCGAGCGCTCGCTCGAGGTGATCCGGCTGCCTGCGCCCGGCCCGCTCACGATGAGCGCCGAGGAGGCGCGCGGCGTCGACGCCGTCGCCGGGACGCTGCCAAGGCGTGCCGGCGAGCGCCTCGCGGCGTCCTACGTCAACTTCTATCTGGGCGTTTCGCGCGTCGTCTTCCCATTGCTCGACGAACGCCACGACGATCAGGCGGCCGAGGCGCTGGCGCGCTGCTTTCCCGAGCGCGACGTCGTCGGCGTGCCCGCGCGCGAGATCCTGCTCGGCGGCGGCAACATCCACTGCATCACCCAGCAGGTCCCCGCGATCGCGTGAGCGCGGACCAGGGCTCACGCTCGTCTCGGCTACAACGAGGTGGGCGACGCCCGCCCATGCCCCCGAGAAGGAGACGACGCGATGCCACGAGCGGTCAGGTTTGATCACTACGGCGGTCCCGAGGTCCTGCACGTCGTCGACGTCGAGCGCGCCGATCCCGGCCCTGGCCAGGTGCTCGTACGTGTCAAGGCCGCCGGGATCAACCCCGGCGAGGTCGCGATCCGCGAGGGCTTGCTGCACGAGCGCTGGCCGGCGACCTTCCCGTCGGGCGAGGGCAGCGACCTCGCCGGCGTCGTCGAGCAGGTCGGCGACGGCGTCGCCGGCTTCGAGGTCGGCGACGAGGTGATCGGCTGGACCGACGCGCGTGCGAGCCAGGCTGAGTACGCGCTCGTCGAGTCCGCGCACCTGACCGGTCGCCCGCCGAATGTCCCGTGGGAGGTCGCCGGCGCGCTGTTCGTCGCGGGCGTCACCGCGTACGCGGCCGTCCGCGCCGTCGCGCCGTCGCCCGGCGAGACGGTCGCGGTATCGGGGGCCGCCGGCGGCGTCGGATCGCTCGCCACGCAGCTGGCCAAGCGCGCCGGCGCGAGCGTCATCGGGATCGCCGGTGAGGAGAACTTCGAGTGGCTGCGCGAGCACGGAGCGGTACCGGTCGCATACGGCGATGGTCTCGTCGAGCGGTTGCGCGAGGCGTCGGATGGACGGCTCGACGCGTTCGTCGACACGTTCGGCGGCGGCTACGTCGAGCTCGCCGTCGAGCTCGGCGTCGGATCGGAGCGGATCGACACGATCATCGACTACGAGGCCGCGCAGGAGCACGGCGCGAAGACCGAGGGCAGCGCGGCGGGCGCGAGCGCCGAGGTCCTCGCCGAGCTCGCCCGCCTGATCGCCCAGGGCGAGCTCGAGCTGCCGATCGCGCGCGTCTACCCGCTCGAGCAGGTCCAGGACGCCTATCGCGAGCTCGAAAAGCGCCACACGCGTGGCAAGATCGTGCTCGTGCCGTAAGGCACAAGCGCTGAGGATCGGCGTGTCGCCGGGCAGGCCCGTCGCCCGATCGACGGCAGGCCTAATCCGTCCAAGCTGCGCGAAACGGGCTGGACGCGGACGCGGGCGAGTAGTAACGTGCGCCGCGCAGCAAGTCGGAGGAACTGCAAGCGAGACCGACAGGAGGACGTCATGACCGTTACGACCATGGCTAACTCGACTGCGACGCGCGGGCGGCGCAGCCGCTCCAGCGCGAGCGGGGAGCGACAGCTGTTCGCTCGCCACCAGCAGGGTGATCGCGCCGCGCGCGAAGCGCTCGTGCAGCGGTTCATGCCGCTTGCGCGCAGCCTCGCGCGCCGCTACGACCGCTCTTCGGAGCCGTTCGAGGATCTCGCGCAGGTCGCGTCGCTGGGGCTGCTGAAGGCGCTCGACCGCTTCGACCCAGATCTCGGGCATCCGTTTGCGTCCTTCGCGGTGCCGACGATCCTCGGCGAGATGCGCCGTCACTTCCGCGACGCCGGTTGGTCGGTCCACGTTCCGCGCGGCTCGCAGGAACGGGCGCTGAAGGTGCGCGACGCGCAGGAGCGGCTCGCCAACGCGCGCGGGCGCGCGCCGAACGTCAACGAGCTCGCCGAGTACCTCGAGCTTAGCACCGCGGAAGTGATCGACGCGCTGCAGGCGATCCAGGCGTATGAGTCGCTGTCGCTCGACGCGCCGCGCCCGGGTGCGACCGACGAGGCGACGTCATATGGCGACGCGATGGGCGAGGAGGACGCGCGTTACGAGCTCGTCGAGCTCGACGCGACGGTCAGCGCCGTGATGGGAAGGATCCCGCATCGTGAGCGCGAGATCCTGCGGATGCGCTTCGTCGAGGATCTGACGCAGACCGAGATCGCCGAGCGCGTCGGGATCTCGCAGATGCAGGTCTCGCGCCTGCTGCGGCGCTCGCTCGACCAGCTGCGCGCGCTGACGAGCACGACGACGAGCTGACCGCGCCGGAGCTCGGCGCGAGGCCGGTCAGATCGACGCAACGCCCGGTAGCCGTGCACAGGCCGACTAGCGTCGTGCGCTGATGGCCGATCCACCGAACGTATCGTTGACGCTCGCCAACCAGCCCGACAACGTCGTGCTCGTGCGCGAGGCGCTGAGCGGTATGGCTGAGACGGTCGGCGTCGACGGCGTCGAGCTCAACGACATCCGCACGGCTGTCACAGAGGCGTGCAACAACGTCGTCCTGCACGCCTACGAGGGTGAGGAAGGCCCGCTTCAGGTCGAGGTCTTCCTTACGCCGGAAGCAGTCGAAATCGTCGTGCGCGATCACGGCACCGGAATCAAGCCACACATTCGCGGCGACGAGGAGGAGGCGCTCGGGATCGGGCTGTCGATCATCCAGGCGCTCGTGCCGCGGGTCGAGTTCCGCGACGTCGACGGTGGCGGGACGGAGGTGCGGATGGAGTTCGCGACGCCCAGCGCTCGCCCGCTTGAGGCGCTCGTCCGCAACGGCTTCGAGCTGCCGCGGGTCGCGCGCTCACAGCTGGCGACGACCACCGGTCTCGCGATCGCGCCGAGCGCGCTCGCGCGCAAGGTGCTGCCGCGGATCGTCTGCGTGCTCGCCGCGCGCGCGCGCTTCACGACCGACCGGATCTCCGACGCCGAACTGATCGTCGACGCGCTCGTCGCCCAGGCGGAGGAGCTCAGCACGGTCGATCACGTGAGGATGTCCGTGTCGGTCCGGCCACGTGACCTCGAGCTGCGCGTCGGCCCGCTCGCGGGCGGCCGCGCCGGGCGCCTGGTCGCGAGCTCCTCCGTCGAGGGCGTCGGACCGGTGATCGAGAGGCTGACGGACGAGCGACGGTTGCTCGCGGACGGCGACGCCGAGGTGCTGGCGCTGCGGCTTCGCGACGAGCGCTGACGGCGCGGCCAAGTTCAGGCCAAGCGGGCGCGGGCGGCGTGCGCCGGCGCGAAAAAGAGGCGGTGACCGCCGGGGGTAGCGGTCACCGCCTGAGGGAGGACAACTCCAGACACGCATTTGCCCGGCCGCCGCGGGCGCTAAACATCTCGTCAAAGATTTTTTTGAAGATCGACCGATCGCCACGCGGGGCGGCTCGCGCGACGGTTGACGCAATTGCGATCGGGTATCGGGAGCTCGACGCGCCGGGCGGCGCGGCACGTCGTCGGGGAGAGGAGTGGGGCGGTGGACGACAGCGCACCTGAGTTGGGGACGATCGCGATCGGCTCAGGCGTCGCGCCGGCCCACGGCTCGGTCGGCTCGACCTCCTCGACGCCCTCCCGCGCGACGAGGAACGCGATCCGCTTGCCGTTCAGCTGATCTGCCATGACGACCTCCTTCGGTTGTCTTCAGATCGACGGCTACACGGGCGCCGCGGGCGAAAACACCCGTCCACGACCGCGCGCCCGCGCTGCAACGCGCGCGTCGTGCTGCCGACTGTCCGATTGGCGGGCGATCAGACGGGGTAGACCAGAGCCACCGCTCAGCGCGCCCGCGCGGGCATTCCAAGGAGTTGAGCATTGCCGGAGCTGGCGTCGATGACGAGTGTGCCTGATGCGCTTGAGCCGCCCTCGGCGGCCATCAAGGTCGCGCTCGTCGACGACTCGTTCCGGCACGAGGCGCTCTTCTACAACGGCGCCGAGGGCTTTCTGCGCGGGACATTGCCGTTCGTGCGCGATGCGCTCGCCGTTGGCGAGCCGCTGATCGTGGCGGTCGGCGAGCGACGCGCCGTGCTCCTGCGCGAGGCGCTCGGCGCCGAAGCGGGGCGGATCCGGTTCGTCGACATGCGCGAGGTCGGGCGCAACCCGGCGCGGATGATCCCGGCGTGGCGCGAGTTCCTCGTCGAGCACACGAAGCACCCGCGCGGCGTGCGCGGGATCAGCGAAGCGGTCTGGCCCGGGCGCAGCGCGGCCGAGCTCGATGAGTGCGCGCGGCACGAGTCGCTGCTGAACGTCGCCTTCGCCTACGGCCCGGCGTGGCGGCTACTGTGCCCGTACGACCTCGACGCGCTCGGCTACGACGTGATCGACGCCGCCCGGCTGACGCACCCGGCCCTGATGCATGAAGGGATCTCGCGCCGCAACGGCGCCTACCTGACGCTCGACGTCGCCGCCGGGCCGTTCGACGGGTCGCTGCCGGCGCCGCCGGCCGACCACGAGCAGCTGCTGTTCACGCGCCTCGGCCTCGGCGCGATCCGCGAGCTCGTCGCGACACGCGCCTCGGAAGCCGGCCTGAGCGCGGAGGCGGCACAGGATCTCGTGCTTGCGATCAACGAGCTCGTCACGAACAGCGTGCAGTACGGGGGCGGTGGTGGAACGCTGCGGATCTGGGACGCGCCCGGGGCGTTCGTCTGCGAGGTGCGCGACCGCGGCTTCATCCGCGACCCGCTCGTCGGGCGTCTCGCGCCGCCGGTCGAGCAGCACGGCGGCCGCGGGCTGTGGCTCGTCAACCAGCTGTGCGACCTCGTACAGATCCGCTCGGCGCCGAGCGGTACCGTCGTGCGCGTGCACGCGCAGACGCGCTGAGCGGTCCAGCGGGCCGAGTGCCCGGCCGTTTCGCGGCCGCGGCCGCGGGTATCGATGCGAGCGACGGGGTCGCCGCCGGCGACGGGGGGGACGAGGCAATCGTGTCGGAAGCTCAAGACCATCAGCCCGCGACCGACGGCGCAGAGGACGGGCGCCCCGAGACGCCGCTGCAGCGTTTGGATCGCAACCTCGATGAGCTGACGGGAGAGCTGCGCGTCGTCGTGACCGGCGTGCAGGTGCTGTTCGCGTTCCTGCTGATCGTCCCGTTCGACACCGGCTTCGACGGCGTCGGGCCATTCGAGCGCAGCGTCTACTTCGCGACGCTGATCTGCGCGGCGCTCGCGACGCTGTGTGTGATGATGCCGGCCGCCTACCACCGCGTGCTGTTTCGTCAGGACGACAAGCGCCACGTCGTGTTCCTCGCCAACCGCGTCGCGCTCGTCGGGCTGGCGCTGCTCGCGACGGCGATGTGCGGGAGCGTGCTGCTCGTCACGACGAAGCTGTTCGGCGCGGGCATCGGGGTTCTCACGGCGGCGCTCGTGGCGCTGCCGTTCGCGCTGCTGTGGTTCGTCGCGCCGCTGCTACGCCGCGACGCGCGCGGTGACCGCTCGCCGTCTGAGCCGGCGACGTCGTCGAGCGCCACGCCTGATGCGCGCGCCCGGACGAGGATCTTCGACGAGTGAAAAACGGCGTGCGATACGATTGGCGCGTGGGCGCCCAGGAGCACCTGCGTGTTGACACGCGACGCCAGCCGGATCGCGTCGTGCTGCAGCTCGAAGGCGAACTCGACCTGGCCAGCTCGCCGACGTTCGAGCGCGCGCTGGAAGGGGCGGAGGTCGCCGAGACGCCGTTGCTCGTACTCGACCTCGACGAGCTGCGCTTCGTCGACTCGACCGGGCTTCGGATCATCCTGCTCGCCCACGAGAGCGCGCGCGGGCGCGGCCAGGAGTTCGCGATCACGCAGGGCTCGGCGCAGGTGCAACGGCTGTTGAGCATCACGAGCGTCGCCGAGCACATGCGCGTGCTCGCCTCGCCCGACGACCTGCTCGTCTGAGGCGGGCGCGACGCGGGCGACTCCGCCGAGTGACGGCGGAGCGCGGGTTGGGACGGCGCGGCGTATCGGCCTAGCCCGCCGACACGGTGAATACGCTCAAGATCATGCAGCCCGACGAGCGCCTCGCAGTGATCGATCTCGGCTCGAACTCGTTTCGCCTGGTCGTCTTTCTCGCCGGTCAGGGCTGGTGGAAGCGCACGGACGAGATCTACGAGCCGGTGCGGATCGGCGAGGGGCTCGCGAGCAGCGGCGAGCTCGCGCCCGCGCCGATCGCGCGGGCGCTCGCGACGCTCGACGTGTTCGCGCACTTCGCGAAGGCGAGCGGCCTGCGGCGCGACTCGATCGATGCCGTCGCGACGAGCGCGATCCGCGACGCACGGAACGCCGAGCAGTTCCTTGCGACGGCGCGCGAGCGCTCGGGCCTTGCGATCCGCGTGCTCTCACGCGAGGCAGAGGCGCGCTATGGCTACGTCGCGGCGATCAACTCGACGACGCTGAGCGACGGCTGCGTGCTCGACCTCGGCGGTGGCTCGTTGCAGCTGGTGCGCGTCGCCGGGCGGCTCGAGCGCGAGAGCGCCTCGTGGCCGCTCGGCACCGTACGGATGAGCGAGCGCTTCCTGCCGGTCAACGGCCCTGCCAAGCGTCGCCAGCTCGAGGCGCTGCGCGAGCACGTCGCCGAGCGCCTGGTCGAGGCGCCCTGGCTCGCCGACGCGCCGGGCTCGGCCGGTGGCGAGCGACTGGTCGGGATCGGCGGCACCGTGCGCAACCTCGCCGCGGCGGCGCAGCGTGCGGCCGGCCTGCCGTCGAACGGCGTGCAGGGAATGGTGCTCGAGCGCGCCGCGCTCGACGAGCTGATCGAGCGCCTCGCCGCGCTCCCGGCGGCCGAGCGCGCGAGCGTCCCGGGGATCAAGCCGGCCCGCGCCGACTTGATCCTCGCCGGCGCGCTCGTCGTGCAGGGCGTGCTCGCGGCGGGTGGCTTCGACGGGCTCGAGACGACCGAGGCGGGGTTGCGAGAGGGGGTCTTCTTCGAGCGCCTGCTCGAGCCCACCGACCCGCCGCTCGTCGCTGACGTACGCCGCGCGAGCGTGCTGAACCTTGCGGGGCAGTACCACCTCGACGTCGCGCACACCCGCCATGTCGCGACGCTCGCGCTCGGCATGTTCGACGAGCTCGCGCGGGTCGGGCTGCACGCGGGCGATCCGTGCGAGCGCGAGCTCTTGTGGGCGGCGAGCATCCTGCACGACGTCGGCATGTCGGTCGACTACGACGACCACCACAAGCACTCGCGTTACCTGATCCTCAACGCCGGTCTGCCCGGCTTCACGCCGGTCGAGGTCGCGATCATCGCGCAGGCGGCGCGCTACCACCGCAAGGGGATGCCCGACCCGGGACCGCTGCGCGCGCTGTTCGGCGAGGGGGACGCGGCGCGCCTCGATCGTTGCGCGGTGCTGCTGCGCCTGGCCGAGGACCTCGAGCGCTCGCGCGACCAGCTCGTGCGCGAAACGCGGATCGCGCTGCACGAGAACGAGGTCGAGCTGCGACTGATCGCGGACGGCGAGGCGGCCGTGCCGAGATGGGCGGCCAACCGCGAGACGGAGCTGTTCGCGCGCGCGTTCCACCGCGACCTCGCCGTCGCGGCGTAGCGGTACGCACGTCGGCGCTCGCGCGCTACGCGCCGGACAGTTCGCGCGCGCGCCCGCCACAGTCGAACAGGATCAGCCCGTCCGGCACGAGCGGTCGCGGCAGCCATGTGCGCGTCGGGATGACAGGGCAGACGCGCTGCACGGCGACCGTCGCGCCGTTGCCGCCGCGCGTCGAGAACTCGCCGCCGAGCAGAACGTAGCGCGCCTCGCCGCGCCCCACGAGCGTCGCCAGCCCGAACCCGCTGAGCGCCGGGTCGGTGCCGCTGAAGCCGCCGAGCGCGCCGGCCTCGCCGCCGAGCAGGATCATCGGCGACGCGGTATTCGCCGCGTCGGCGAGCACCGACCAGCGCGTGCCGGGGCGGTGAGCTTGCACATAGCGCAGCAGCGCGCGGTCGACGGCGACGTGCTCGCTGGCGACGCCATAGCCGCCGGGCCCGGCCGCGGCCCGCGGGCCGGCGGCGGGGAACGTCGACTGCACCGGTGCGAGCCAGTTGCTCGCCGCATACGCGGTCGGCGCGACGAGCAGCGCACCGAGCACAAGCGCGAGCGCGAGCGACGCGGGGCCGCGCCGCAGCAGCATCGCGATCACGACGGCGAGCAGCGCAAGCGCGGTCGCGATGATCAGCGGCGCGGTGAGCCAAGCCATGTAGTGCGCTTTGCGCAGCAGCGCGAGCTGCACCGGCACGGTCGCGCCGGCGGCGCACACGAGCAGGGCCACGCGCACGTCGCGCGCCTGCGCAAAGCGCGCGAACGCAAACGCGCCGGCGCCGACCATCGCCGCGACGCCGGGACCGAGCGCGGAGACGTAGTAAGGGTGGACGATCCCCTTTGAGAGGCTCAGCACGGCGGCCTCGAGCAGGAGCCAGCCGCCGAAGACGATCAGCAGCGCGAGGCGCGGTCGGTCGACGCTCGACCACCATCCGTCATGACGGCGCTCGCCGGCGTCGCCTGCGACCGGGGCCCCCCCGGAATCGGGATCGGCCTCGTCGCCGCGCGCGGGCCACGCGACGAGCAGGGTGAACGCGAACAACCCGAGCAGCGCGAACGGCAGCAGCCACGCACCTTGGTCGCCGAGACCGCGGCCGAACAGGCGCAGCGGACCGACCGGGCCGCCGAACGCGATCGGGTTGCGTTCGCGACCGTTCGCCAGGAATTCCGAATGTTCCTGCGCCGCGGGCGCGGTGTGCCGCCGCGGCGCTGCGTTCGCCTTGTGTGGCGCCGGCCGGACGGCGCGCGCGACGCCGCCGGCGCCGACCGGGATCCGTCCGGGTCCGCCGGTCTGGCCGCCGACTCGGCCGAAGCCGTTGTAGCTGAAGGTCAGCCCGAGCTCGGTGTTGTTGGTCGAGCTGCCGACGTACGGCCGCTTCGAGGCCGGCGTCAGTTCGACGGCGAGCATCCAGGCACCGGAGACGAGCACCAGCACGGCGCCGGCGGCGAGCAGCGACAGCAGGCGCCGCTTCAGCGAGCCGGGCGCGCACAGCAGGAAGCCGAGCGCGAGGCCGGGGACGATCAGGTACGCGGCGAGCGTCTTGGAGTTGAACGCGAGCCCGACGAGCGCGGCGCTCCACAGGAGCGTGCGTCGGCCGCCGGTCTCGCACGCGCGCAGCGCGGCGTCGCAGGCGAGGATCATCAGCAGGATCAGCAGTGCGTCGACGTTGTTCGTGCGCGAGACCGCGACGAACGACGGGAACACGGCGAGCGCGAGCGCGCCGGCGACGCCCGCCCAGCCGCCGAGCCGTCGCGCGAGCGCGCGGTAGAGCACCGCGACGGCGAGCACACCGACGATCGCCTCGGGCAGCAGGAGGCTGAGTGGGACAAAGCCGAACAGCTTCGCGCTGAGGGCCTGCAGCCAGAGCCCGAGCGGCGGCTTGTCGACCGTGATCAGACCGCCGGGATCGAAGGAGACGAAGAAGAAGTTGTGCCACGAGCGCAGCATCGACCTGACTCCCGCCGAGTAGAAGATGTTGCCGTAGCCGTTCTGGGAGAGGCGGTGCACGTCGAGCACGGCGGCGAGCGCGAGCACGGCGGCGAGCGCGAGGTGGTGAAGGCCGAGCCGCTGGAGCGCGCGCGCGAGCGAGCGGCGCTGACTCGGCAGTGTCGCCGCGTGCGGCGTCGCGCTCATGCCGAGAGCGACTCGAGCAGGCGCCCGAGATCGTTCTCATCGTTCCACGCGCCGACCGACGCGCGCAGCAACGGCCGCCCGGGGAGGTTGCGTACGATGCAGCCGCGCTCGGCGAGCAGGTCGCGCTCGGCCTCGGCGTCGGCGCTCTCGAACGAGACGAGCGTCGTCTGATCGCGTGGCGCGACGGCGCGCCCGTGCTCGACGAGCTGCTCGGCCAGGCGCGCGGCGAGCGTGCTCGCGCGCTCATGCACGGCACTCCAGCCGGCGGTCTCGAGCAGCTCGATCGCGGCGAGCGCGCACGCGGCGGCCTCGGCGCTGAGCGCCATCGTGTCGAAGCGGCGCGCGTCCTCGTGCAGTCGGGCGTCGAGGCCATCGCCCGCGTTCTCGAGGTTGAGGTAGCCGCGGCGCGAGACGGCGAGGCGCTCGCGGAGCTCTGGCGCGACGTACAGCGACCCGGTGCCGTCGGGGCCGCAGCACCACTTCTGCCCTGCGCCCGCGTACGCGGCGCAGCCGAGCGCGCGCACGTCGACCGGCACGGCGCCGATGCCCTGGGCGCCGTCGAGCAGCACCGGCACGTCGAGCTCGGCGAGCTCGGGCGGCGCGAGCAGCCCGCTGATCCAACCGACGTGCGAGCAGGCGACGAGCCGAGTGCTCGGCCCGACGGCTTCGGCGAGGTCACTCAGCGGAACCGCGCGGATCGAGACGCCGCGCAGCTCGCGTGCGGCGACGAGCGCGCCGAGCAGGCCCGGGTGCTCCTCGTCACTCGTGACGATCTCCTCGCCGGCCTGCAGCGGCAGGCCCGAGACGACCTGCGCGATGCCTTCGCTCGTGCACGTCGTCAGCGCGACGTCGGCCGGCTCGGCGCCGAGCGCGCGCGCATAGGCGGCGCGCAGCAGGTCATTCAGCTCGAAGCGGCGTTCGAAGTGCGCGAACGTCCGCCCGTCGGCCGCCTCGCGCTGGAGCTCGTCGGTCCCGGCGGCAACGGCGCGCGTCGGGAGCGGGCCGTCGGTCCCGGCGTTGAGGTAGGCGAGCTCCTTCAGTACCGGGAACTCGGCGCGTAGCCCAAAGTCGTCCACAAACCGCGAGAATACCCCCATGCCCAGCGCACAGACTCCGCTGTGGGAGCCGAGCGGAGCCGACCGTGAGGCGGCGGAGATGACGCGCTTCATGCGCCACGCCGCTGAGCTCAGCGGTCGCGAGCTCGCCGGCTACGACGAGCTGTGGCGCTGGTCGGTGGAGGAGCTCGAGGACTTCTGGGCGGCGATCTGGGAGTTCTGCGGGGTGCGCGCGTCGCACGGCTACGAGCAGGTCCTCGCCGAGCGGCGGATGCCGGGCGCGAGCTGGTTCGCCGGAGCGCGGCTCAACTACGCCGAGAACATGCTCACCGACCTGCGACGTGCGAAGGGCGACGCGCGCTCGGGCAGGCGCCGCGACCCCGGCGCCGTCGCGGTCGTGCACTGCTCGGAGCTGCGCGAGCTCGACGAGCTGACATGGGGCGAGCTGCGCGAGCGCGTTGCGGCGGCGGCGGGCGGCCTGCGCGCGCTCGGCGTCGGACGCGGCGACCGCGTCGTCGCGTACATGCCGAACATCCCGGAGACGCTGATCGCGTTTCTCGCGACCGCGTCGCTCGGCGCGATCTGGTCGAGCGCCGCGCCGGAGTTCGGCGCGCGCAGCGTCGTCGACCGCTTCGCGCAGATCGAGCCGAAGGTGCTGCTCGCGGTCGACGGCTACCGGCATGGCGGCAAGGACTTCGACCGAACGGCCGTCGTCGACGGGATTCGCGCCGAGTTGCCGAGCGTCGAGCAGACGGTCCTGCTGCCCTACCTCGACGCCGGCGCGAGGCTCGCCGGCGCGCTCAGCTGGGAGGAGCTGCTGCAGCGGGGGGCGGGCGTCGAGCTGCGCTTCGAGCAGGTCCCGTTCGAGCACCCGCTGTGGGTGCTCTACTCCTCGGGCACGACCGGCCTGCCGAAGGCGATCGTCCAGGGCCACGGCGGCATCCTGATCGAGCAGCTGAAGAAGCGCCTGCACATGGACCTGCGCGCCGGCGACCGGATGTTCTGGTTCACGACGACGGGCTGGATGATGTGGAACTTCCTCGTCGGCTGTCTGCTCTCGGACGCGGCGATCGTGCTGTACGACGGGAGCCCCGCGCATCCGGACCTCGGCGCGCTGTGGCGCTTGGCCGAGCGCGCGCGGATCACGTGCATGGGGCTGTCGGCGGGGCTGATCGCGAGCTGCGAGAAGGACGGCGTCGAGCCGGGTCGCGACTACGACCTCGCCGCGCTGCGCGCGCTCGGCTCGACCGGCTCGCCGCTCTCGCCGGAGAGCTTCAAGTGGGTCTATCAGCGCGTCAGCCCCGACATCTGGCTGTTCTCGACGAGCGGCGGCACCGATGTCTGCACGGCGTTCGTCGGCGGCTGCCCACTGCTGCCGGTGTACGAGGGCGAACTCCAGTGCCGGATCCTCGGCTGCGCGGTCGAGTCGTGGGACGAGCAGGGCGTGGCGCATCTCGACAGGGTGGGGGAGCTCGTGATCACCAAGCCGATGCCCTCGATGCCGCTGTTCCTGTGGGGCGACGCGGACGGCGAGCGCCTGCGCGAGAGCTACTTCGCGATGTATCCGGGCGTCTGGCGCCACGGCGACTGGATCAGGATCACGCCGCGCGGCGGCGCCGTGATCTACGGGCGCTCGGACTCGACGATCAACCGGCAGGGGGTGCGGATGGGCACGAGCGAGATCTACCGCGCGGCGAGCTCTCTCGCGCAGGTGCTCGACGCGCTCGTCGTCGACGTTCCGGCGCGACCGGGCGAGGACGAGCTGCGGATGATCCTGTTCGTCGTGCTCGCCGACGGCGTGACGCTCGACGACGAGCTGACGCGCGAGATCAAGCGGGCGATCCGCGAGGACTGCTCGCCGCGCCACGTGCCGAACGAGATCAGGCAGATCGCCGAGGTCCCGCGCACGCTGTCGGGCAAGGTCCTCGAGGTGCCCGTCAAGCGGATCTTGATGGGCACCGCCGCGAGCGACGCGGCGAGCGTCGACTCGCTCGCCAACCCGCGCTCGCTCGACTACTTCGTCGCGCTCGCACGCGAGCTGGGCCTCGAACGCGCCGACTCGCCGGTTTCGCGCTGACGCGGCTCCCGAGAACGCCGGCCCCGTGCCGGGCGACGCGCGGCGAGCGTTTGCGGCGCGCTCACGCCTTGCGGCAGGCGAAGTGCGGCTTCAGCACCGCGTTGACGAACCGGCCCTTGCTGTCGGCCGCCTGCAGCGCGCGCCAGATGACCGACGGAACGCGTTCGTAGACGTACGTCTCGCCACCGACGAACTCGACGCAGAGACCTTCGGCGCGCGCGTCGTAGCCGATCGCAGCGACGGCGCTTGAGGTCACCGGGCGCATCTGGGGCATCGTCTTCGCGCTCGCGCGAGGCATCGTGTCAAGTTGACGGTAGCGCTCGCGGGCCTGGGCTCGACGGCCGTCTACAACCCCAGCGAGCGCCCGACGATCTCCTTCATGATCTCGTTCGCGCCGCCGTAGATGCGCGTCACGCGCGCGTCGGCCCAGGCGCGTGCGATCGGGTACTCGAGCATGTATCCGTAGCCGCCGAACAGCTGCAGGCAGCGGTCGGCGACGCGGCCCTGCAGGTCGGTGCACCACCACTTCGCCGTCGCCGCGTCCTCGGGCGTCAGCTCGGCGGCGTCGAGCGCCTGCGCGCAGCGGTCGACGAACGCGCGCGCGATGTCGACTTCGCCGCGCAGCTCGGCGAGCGTGAAGCGCGAGCTCTGGAAGGAGCCGATCGGCCGGCCGAAGGCCTTGCGCTCGCGCACGTAGTCGAGCGTCCAGCCGAGCATCGCCTCGGCGGCGGCGACCGCGGAGGCGGCGATCGAGAGGCGCTCCTGCGGCAGGTTCGAGACGAGCTGGAGAAAGCCCTCGCCCTCGGTGCCGAGCAGGTTCTCGGCCGGCACGTGGACGCTGGCGAACGACAGCTCGGCGGTGTCCTGTGCGTGCTGGCCGATCTTCTCGAGGTTGCGCCCGCGCCCGAAGCCGTCCATCCCGCGCTCGAGCACGAGCAGGCTGATGTTGCGGTGGCGGTCCTGATGCCCGCCCGCCCCGGTCTTCACCGCGGTGATCACGAGATCGGCGTTGATCCCGTTCGTGATGAACGTCTTCGTGCCGTCGACGACGTAGTGGTCCTCCTCGCGCCGCGCGCGCGTGCTGAGCGCGGCGAGGTCCGAGCCGATCCCGGGCTCGGTCATCGCGAGTGCGGTGATCAGCTCGCCGGAGACGATCCCCGGGAGCCAGCGCTCGCGCTGGCGCTCGCTGCAGTAGCGCAGGAAGTACGGCAGCGAGATGTCGTTGTGCAGGGTGATGCCGAGCCCGAAGCTGCCGACGCCGGCGCGCTGCGCCTCTTCGCCGATCACGAGGTTGAAGCGAAAGTCCTCGGCGCCGGCGCCGCCATAGCGCTCCGGCACGGCCATCCCGAGGAAGCCGCCGCGTCCGGCCAGCGCGAAGACCTCGCGCGGGATGATCCCGTCGCGCTCCCACTCCCCGTAGCGCGCCTCCTCCCCGACGACCTCGCGCCCGAGGAACGTGCGAAAGCTCTCGCGGAAGTCTTCGTGGACGTCGTCGAACAGGTTGCGGCGCATCGCGCGGACCCTATCTCGCAGGCGGTCGCCTCCGGCGCGCGCTCTAGCGAAAGCCGGGCTTCGCCAGCAGCAGCTGCACGTCCTGGATCCGCCGCTCGCGAAAGCCGCCCTCGCAGTAGCTCAGGTAGAGCTCCCAGAGGCGGCGGAAGCGCTCGTCGTAGCCGAGCTCGGAGAGGCGCTCGGCGGAGGCGAGGAAGCGCTCGCGCCAGAGGCCCAGCGTCGTCGCGTAGTGCGCCGTGATGTCCTCGAGCTGCGCTTCGCGGAAGTCGGTCACGCGCGCGACCATCCGCGCGATCACCTGCAGCGAGGGCAGACAGCCACCGGGGAAGACGTGCGTGTTGATGAAGCTCCTGCCGCCCTTCTCGACCTCGTACGCGCTGTCCTCGATCACGATCGCCTGCAGCAGCATCGCGCCGTCGTCGGCTACGAGCTCCGAGCAGCGGCGGAAGAACGTCGGGAAGTACTGCCAGCCGACGGCCTCGATCATCTCGATCGAGACGAGCTTGTCGTACGGGCCGCGGCGATCGAGCTGTGCGCGGTCGCGGTAGTCGGCGAGCAGCACCGTCACGCGATCCTCCAAGCCGGCGTCGCTGATCCGCCGTGTCGCGTAGGCGTGCTGCTCGGCGGAGATCGTCGTCGTCGTCACGCGGCAGCCGTAGCGCTCGGCGGCGTACTGCGCGAATCCGCCCCAGCCGGTGCCGATCTCGAGCACGTGCTCGCCGGGCGCCAGGCGCAGCTTGCTGCAGACGCGCTCGAGCTTCGCGAGCGAGGCCTGCTCGAGCGTCGCGCCGGGGTGCTCGAAGACGGCGCACGAATACATCATCGTGTCGTCGAGGAACTCCGCGAAGAGCTCGTTACCGAGGTCGTAGTGCGCCGCGATCCGGGTCCGAGCGCGCGCCGGGGTGTTGCGCGCGATCCAGCCGCCCGCGCGTTGCAGCGGCGCGAGGACGGGCGCGAGCACGCGGCGCCACCTGTCGATCGCGCTCACGTTGCGGGCCCCGATTCGCGTGAGCGCGACGAGGTCGTCGGCCTCCCACAGCCCGTCGACGTATGCCTCGCTGAGACCGACGCTGCCGCGCAGCAGCGCGCGGTAGAAGCGCGGCGAGCGGACCGCGAGCCGAACGGAGACCGGATGCTCGGGGTCGAGCTGGCCGAGGCGCAGCTGGCGATCGCCCTCGTCGATCACGAGCTCGCCACGACGCACGCGCGAGAGCAGCGCGAGCACGAGGCGCCGCGCGAGCCGGTCGAGCGGGCTCGGCGCCGGCGCCGGCGCGACGGGTGCAGCGGCGGCGACGGTCGGGCCCACGCTCGAGGCGGCGACGCTCACGCCTCGCTCCCGCTTCTCGCCGGGTGCGCGTGCCAGCTCGCACCGCGCAGGCGCAGGCGCAGGGCGTGCGCGTAGATGCGCGCGCTCGCGCGCAGCGTCGGCAGTGGATAGAGCGCGAGCACACGGCGCAGCTCGCGCGCGCTGATCTCACGGCGGCGCAGCGACAGCGTCGCGTCGAAGGTCGGCTCGCGCTCGCCGCGGCGCGTCGAGGAGATGTGGACCGAGAGCCGCTCGTGCGGCTCGGTCAGGCGCCAGTCGTACGCGTGGTCCATGCCCATCAGCGGAGAGACGTGCAGCGCCTTCTCGAGCTCGCCGTGAATGACTCCGCCCGGCGAGCGCTCGGCGACGGGCAGGACGTAGGCATGGCGCTCGCCCCACGGCGTGTTGGTCACCTCGGCGACGACCGCGCGCACGCGCTCGCCGGCAGCGTCGAAGCAGTAGTAGAAGCTGACCGGGTTGAAGCAGTGGCCGAGGTAGCGCAGGTGCGTGAGCAGGCGGATCGGCCCGTCGAGCTCGATCGCCGTGCGCTCGCGCACGAGCGTGCGTACGGCCGCGGCGAGCGGCGTCTCGCGCGCCCCGAGGTAGTCGGCACGGCGAAACCACGCGACCGTCGGGCGCCGCGCCGACCACAGCAGGCGGCCGTCGAACAGCCGCGGCAGCTCGTCGAGGTCGAGGTAGGCGAGGCAGAGGCGGTGGCAAAGCTCGTCGCGCGGCGCGTCGTGGCGGCGGTGTCGGACGGTGCCCTCGTAGAAGCAGGAGGCACGTCCGGACGCGCCGGCGGCGCGACGCGGCACGGCGAGCGATGTCGCGGCGCCCGCGCTCACAGCGTCACCCCGAACGGCTCGCACACGCGCACGGCGCTGAGCACGCCGTCCTCGTGAAAGCCCCAGCCCCAGTACGCGCCGCAGTAGTGCGTGCGGGTCGAGAGGCCGCTGATCGTGGCGTGCTCGGCCTGCGCGGCGACGCCGCGTGGCGTGTAGATCGGATGCTCGTAGTCGATCGTGCGGATGATCGTCGCGGGGTCGATCGCCTCGGTGCGGTTGAGCGTCACGCAGAAGTCGACCTCGGCGCGCAGCCGTTGCAGGTGGTTCATGTAGTACGTGACCGTGCTGAGCGGCTTCGGCTCGCGCAGCAGGTGAAAGTTCCACGCCGAGCGCGCCCAGCGCCGGCGGGGCAGGAGGCTCGAGTCGGTGTGCAGCACGGCCTCGTTCGGCTGGTAGCGGATCGCGCCGAGCAGCTCGCGCTCGCGAGCGGAGGGGTCGCGCAGGATCCGCAGCGCCTGGTCGGAGTGCGTCGCGAGGATCACGTGGTCGAAGGACTCGGCGCCGGCACCGACGGCGACCAGCGCGACGCCGTCGGTGCTGCGCGTGATCGAGCTGACCGGGGCGTTGAGCCGGATCCGGTCTCGAAACGGCTCGGTCAGCGCCTCGACGTAGCGCGCCGAGCCGCCGGTCACGGTCGACCAGCGCGGGCGGTCGCGGAAGGCGAGCATCCCGTGGTTGGCGAAGAACTCGGCGACGAAGCGGGCCGGGAACGAGCCGGCCCGATGCGGATCCGCCGACCAGACGGCCGACAGCTGCGGCACGATCAGCCGCTCGATGAACGCGCGCGAGAAGCGATGGCGCGAGAGGAAGTCGTGCATCGACTCGCCGCTCTCCTCGCCTTCGAGCAGGCGGCGCAGCGCGCGGTTGAAGCGCAGCAGGTCGACGATCATCCGCTGAAAGCGCGGGCTCGCGATGTTGCCGGGCTGGCAGAACAGGCCGCGTGGCGTGCCGCTGTACTCGAAGTCGTACTCCTCGCCCTTGACCGAAAAGCTCATCTGCGTCGGCTGGCGCGCAACGCCGAGGCGATCGAGCAGGCGCGTGAACAGCGGATAGTTGCGGTCGTTCATCACGATGAAGCCGGTGTCGACGTGGTGGGTCTCGTATGCCGTGTCGACACGGATCGTGTTCGTGTGCCCGCCGGCGTAGGACGCCGCCTCATAGACGACGATCTCGTGCTCACGGTGGAGCAGGTGTGCGGCGACCAGGCCCGACACGCCGGCGCCGACGATCGCGATTCTCATGGCCTGCTCCGCCTGTCGCTCGGCGCTTGCATCTTCGTGCTGACTGTACGCTGCGCGGCGGCCCTCGGATCAGTCGGTGGCGCTCAGAACCGGAGCGGATCGTCCGCTCTATCGAGACGGCTGGCAGGAGTGAGAGGCGGACACGTCGAACAAGTGCGCCGATGAAGCGCGTCGCGACTCCCACGAGTGTTCGCCAGCCGCCGGTCGGTGGCACGAGCGAGCACCAAAGCCTCTCGAAGTACATCCGCGCCCGCTTCGAGGACTGCTCGCGCTCGCAGAAGGACGTCGCGCAGTACATCGTCGACCACCTCGACGAGGCCGCGTTTCAGACAGCCGAGGAGCTCGCGCGCCGCGCGAACACCTCGAGCTCGACCGTCGTGCGTTTCTCACAGGCGCTCGGCTTCGAGGGCTTTCCCGAGCTGCAGGCCGCCGCGCGCGAGGAATACCGCCGCGTCCACGCCAAGGCGCCCGACGTCGGCGCGCCGAGCTCGTCGGCGCCGCTCTTCTCGCTCGACCAGAACGAGTTCGAGACGGCGCTCGCGGCCGACCACCTGAACGTCGAGGAGACGGCGCGCAAGGTCTCGCGCACCGAGGTCGAGTCGCTGATCGAGGCGATCGTCTCGGCCGAGAAGGTGCTCGTCGCCGGGACCGACCAGATGGCGTTCTTCGCGAGCTATCTGAGACATCTGCTGATGCTGCTCGACCTGCGCGTAGACGTCGTCGCGAGCCCGTCGCAGGAGGCGCTCAGCCGGCTCGGGCGGATCGAAGCGGGAACGCTCGTGATCGGCCTGTCGGCCGGGCGCCCCCACCCGCTCGTCGTTCGCGCGATGAAGCTGGCGCGCCATCGCAAGGCGCAGACGGCCGCGATCACCGACGCGACGCTCTCGGAGGTCGCAAAGCTCGCGCAGATCAAGCTCTACTACTCCTCCAACAGCCCCGCGTACGTGCGCTCGCACACCGCGCTGCTGAGCCTGATCCAGGCGCTCGCATACGGCGTCTACGCGCAGGACTCGGCGCAGTACGACGACCGCATCAAGGCCTTCAGGCTGAAGTAGGCAGACGCGCGCAGGCTAGACTGGCCGGATGCGCGACGAGTCGACATTCCGCGTCAAGACGGGGCTGGCCGAGATGCTGAAGGGCGGCGTCATCATGGACGTCGTCACGGCGGCGCAGGCGACGATCGCCGAGGAGGCGGGGGCCGCGGCGGTGATGGCGCTCGAGCGCGTGCCGGCCGACATCCGCCGCGACGGGGGCGTCGCGCGGATGTCCGACCCGGAGATGATCGCCGGGATCCAGGCCGCCGTCAGCATCCCGGTGATGGCCAAGGCGCGCATCGGCCACTTCCTCGAGGCGCAGGTGCTCGAGGCGCTCGAGGTCGACTACATCGACGAGTCGGAGGTGCTGACGCCGGCCGACGAGGCCAACCACATCGACAAGTGGGCGTTCAACGTCCCGTTCGTGTGCGGCGCGACGAACCTCGGCGAGGCGCTGCGCCGGATCGGCGAGGGCGCGGCGATGATCCGCTCGAAGGGCGAGGCCGGGACCGGCGACATCGTCGAGGCCGTGCGCCACATGCGCAAGATCACCGGCGAGATCCGCCGTCTCGGGACGCTCGAGCCGGGCGCGCTGGCGACCGCAGCGAAGGACCTCGCGGCGCCGCTCGAGCTCGTCCAGCAGGTCGCGTCCGACGGGCGTCTGCCGGTCGTCCTGTTCTGCGCCGGTGGCATCGCGACGCCGGCGGACGCGGCGCTGATGATGGCGCTCGGCGCCGAAGGCGTCTTCGTCGGCTCGGGGATCTTCAAGTCCGAGGACACGCCGGCGCGCGCTCGCGCGATCGTCGAGGCGACGACGCACTGGCAGGACCCCGCGCGCGTCGCCGCAGCCTCCCGCGGCCTCGGGCCGGCGATGGAGAGCCTCGACAGCTCGAAGCTCGAGGGCGAGCAGCTGCTCGCCCAGCGCGGTTGGTAGCACTGCTCGGCTCAGGCGCGGTCGGACGGTCGAGGGTCGAGCGGGACAGGGACGAACGGGGCGTGGCGTGCTAGGCACGCGAGCGACCGAGGACGAAGACCGATCGAGGATCGGCCAGCGCCGGCGATCGAGCGTCCTGATCGGCGTGCTCGCGCTGCAGGGCGACTTCGAGGCGCACGGGCGCGTGCTCGAGCGTCTCGGTGCGCGCGTTCGCGAGGTCCGGATCGTCGCCGACCTCGATCGGATCGACGGGCTCGTGATCCCGGGGGGCGAGTCGACGACGATGACGCTCGGGGTCGTGCGCGAGGGCCTCGCCGAGCCGATTACCGCGCTCGTGCGAGGCGGCCTGCCGGTGCTCGGCTCGTGCGCAGGGCTGATCATGCTCGACCGCGAGCACCTCGGCTTGATGGACATCCGCGCCGAGCGCAACGCGTTCGGTCGCCAGGTGCGCAGCTTCGAGGCCGACCTCGACGTCGCGCGCCTACCGGGGGGCCCGTTGCGCGGCGTCTTCATCCGCGCGCCGTGGATCGCCGAGCACGGCCCCGAGGTCGAGATCCTCGCGGAACTCGAAGGCCACGCGGTCGCCGCGCGCGAGGGCCGGATGCTCGCGATCGCCTTTCACACCGAGCTCGCGCAGGACGACCGCGTGCACGAGCTGCTCCTCGGTTGGGCACGCGAGTTCGCGGACGAGCCCGGGCGCGCCGAGCGATAGCCGGGGCCTGGCCGCCGACTGCACACTGCGGCGCGTGGTGGCTGGGCGCCTGCGAGGAGGCTCGCGCCTCACGCGACGGCAAGCGTGAGGGGGTAGAGTGCTCCCATGAGTGCCCTGGGGCGAGTGCTCGCAGTCCATCAGCTGCTGTACGAGCGCAGCGACGGTCGCGTCGGGCATCACATGCTCGGCACGCCGACGCTGCTGCTGCGCACGACCGGGCGCCGCAGCGGTTCCCAACGCACGAACGCGCTCGTGTACCTCGCCGACGACGGCAGTTACGTCGTGGTCGCCTCCAAGGGCGGTGATGACCGTCCGCCCGCCTGGCTCCTGAACCTCAGCGCCGACCCGAACGTCGAGCTGCAGCTGGGACGCGTCCGGCGGAACGCGACCGCGCGCGTGCTGGAGAAGGACGACCCCGACTACGAGCGCCTCTGGCGGCTCGTCAACGAGAACAACGGCGGGCGCTACGACGGCTACCAGGCAAAGACGGCCCGGCCCATCCCGCTGGTCATCCTCACCCCGAGCTGACGCGCGTTCGAGCACGTCGAGCTCCGGCGCGCGAAGCTCTGCCCCTGCGGCGGCACGCACGGCGAGGGCTGGGAGGCGATGCGCGACGCCGTCGGCTCGCCCGGCGGGGGGGCGGCGCGCCTCGCCGAGCGCCTCGCCGCCTGATCATCGGTCGCCGAGGAAGCGCACGACGCCGTCGCGCTCCTCTTCGACGACGCGTCCGTCGGCGAGCAGCAGGTCCACGTGACCGAGCACCTCCGAGAGCGTCAGGAACGCCTGCGTGACGGCGACGTTGCCCCACAGCTCCTGTGCGATCTCGTGCGCCGTGTGCGGCCTGCCGGCGATCAGCCGGTCGATCTTCTCGGCGCGCCGGCGGTGCATTCGGAAGCGTTCATCGATCAGCGCGACGTGGTCTGAGATCGGGCGGCCGTGGCCGGGCAGCACGAGCGAGAGGTCCATCGCGCGCGTCTGTTCGAGCGAGTGCATGTAGGTGATCAGCGCTTTCGGGCGCTGGCCGGTCTCCGATTCCTCCGATCCTCGCGCGCCGGCGACGAGCGGGCGTGCGAGCAGCGGGTTCGAGGAGATGTGCGCGATCAGGTGGTCGGCAGCGAACAGCGTCGCGGGCCCGCCGCTGTCCGATCGGTCGTCGAGGAAGACCGTGTCCGACGGGCTGTGCCCCGGCCGGTGCAGCACCTGCAGCGTGCGGTCGCGCAGCTCGATGCTCTCGCCCGGGGCGAGCGTCCGCGTGACCTCGACCGGGGCACCCCACCCGCGGAAGCTCGCCGACACCGCGCGCAGCGCCGTGACGATGTCGGCGGGGATCCCGTGGCGCAGCATCAGGCTCTGCGCGAACGCGTCGTCGAGGTCGCTCTCGCGCCCGTAGCCGGCGAGGAACGGCGCGAGCACGTCGAGCGCCGCGACCTCGGCGCCCGAGCGCCGCGCGAGGATCGACGCGAGCCCGAAGTGGTCGATGTGCTGGTGGCTGACGATCAGCAGCTCGATGTCCTCGATCGCGTGGCCGCGCTCGCGCAGCTGCTGCTCGAGCTCGTCGAGCGCCTTCGCCGAGTTCGGACCCGAGTCGATCAGCGTCAGCGGCGAGTCCTCGATCAGGTACGCGTTGACGCGCCCGACCATGAACGGCGTCGGGATCGACAGCCGCTCGATCCCCGCGTCGGACGCGCGCTGCAGGTCCTCGAGCTCGGCGCGACGCTCCTCGTCGGCGTCGCTCACGAGCGGATCAGCGCGAGGACCTCGTCGCGGCGCCTGCGCATGTCCTCGGCGGAGACGAGCGACTCGAGGCACAGGCGCAGCAGCGGCTCGGTGTTCGACGAGCGCACGTTGAAGTGCCAGTCCTCGTAGTCGATCGAGATGCCGTCAAGCCGTTTCTGCTCCGCATCTGAGTAACGCTCGGCGATCTCCTCGATCTTCGCGTCGGGGTCTGCGACCTCCGAGTTGACCTCGCCCGAGATGAAGTAGCGCTCGTGGTAGGGCGCGAGCAGCCGCGACATCGACGCTTCCTCGCGTGCGAGCAGCTCGAGCACGAGCAGCGCCGGGATCGTCCCGGAGTCCGCGCAGTAGAAGTCGCGGAAGTAGTAGTGCCCGGAGACCTCGCCGCCGAACAGCGAGCCCTCCTTGCGCATCCGCGCCTTGAAGAAGGCGTGGCCGACTCGGTTGATGTACGGCGTGCCGCCAGCGCGCGTGACCGTGTCGCGCACGGCGCGCGACGCCCGCACGTCGTAGAGGATCGCCTCGCCTGAGCCAGCTGTCCCGGCTGTCTGCGCCTTGCGCAACAGCGACTCGGCGAGCAGCGCCGTGAGGAAGTCGCCGTCGACGAACGCCCCCGTCTCGTCGATGAAGAAGCAGCGGTCGGCGTCGCCGTCCCATGCGATCCCGAGGTCCGCGCCCGTCTCGCGCACGCGCTCGATGATCAGCTTGCGGTTCTCCGGCAGCAGCGGGTTCGGCTCGTGATCGGGGAAGTTGCCATCCGGCGTCCAGTAGGTCTCGATCAGCTCGAGGCCGAGGCGCTCGAGCAGCGGCCCGACCATCGGCCCGGCCATGCCGTTGCCGCCGTCGAGCACGACCGTCAGCGGGCGCGCGATCGAGCCGACGAGGTCGGGGTCGATGAAGCGCAGCGCGGCTGCTTGGAACTCCTCGTAGAGGTCGATCTCCTCGAGCGTCCCGAGCGTGCCGTTCGATCTGCCCTCCGGCGCGCTCGCTTCGGCTTCGACGCGGCGGCGGACGTCCTCGATCCCGGAGTCGCCCGACAGCGCGATCGCGCCCTCGCGAACGAGCTTTGCGCCGGTGTAGGCAGGCGGGTTGTGCGACGCCGTGCACATCAGCCCGCCGTCGAGCTCGCGCGAGCCGACGAGGAAGTAGAGCATCTCGCTGCCGACCTGCCCCGCGTCGATCACGTTCGCGCCGGCGCCGAGCAATCCGTCGCGATAGCGCGCAGCCAGCTCCGGCGCCGAGAGGCGCATGTCGCGGCCGAGGCCGACGCGCAGATCGCCCACGGGCTTGCCCGCCAGATCGGAGAGCACGTACGCGAACGCGCGCCCGATCCGCTCGGCGATCTCGCCGTCGATCTGCTCGCCGTAGAGGCCGCGGATGTCGTACGCCTTGAAGATCTCGGGGGAGAGGGAGGCGCTCACGGCCTCGCATCCTACGGGTCCACGGGGAGGCCCCGCGCGATCGCGTGGCGGGCGCGAGCGGCCCCGCCGCGCGGCCCCGTGCACCGCGTGCTCCTAAAATGAAAAGCATGTCAGGACACTCCAAGTGGGCGAGCATCAAGCACAAGAAGGCGATCGTCGACTCCCGCCGCGGAAAGCACTTCTCGAAGCTGACGCGTGCGATCATGGTCGCCGCGCGCGACGGCGGCGGCGACCCGGCCGGCAACCCGGCGCTCGAGCTCGCGATCCGCAAGGCGCGCGAGGCGTCGATGCCGAAGGACAACATCGAACGCGCGATCGCGAAGGGGACCGGCGAGGGCGGCGAGGCCGACGCGATCGAATCGGTCCTCTACGAGGGCTACGGGCCCGGCGGCGTCGCGCTGCTGATCGAGGCGTTCACCGATAACCGCAACCGCACGAGCGCCGACGTCAGGCACGCCTTCTCGAAGAGCGGCGGCAGCCTCGGCGAGCCCGGCTCGGTCGCGTACCTGTTCGACAAGAAGGGCAGGATCGTCGTCGATGCGACGCGCTACTCCGAAGACGACCTGCTGCCGGCGGTCGAGGCCGGGGCCGAGGACGTCGCCGTCGACGGCGACGTCTTCGAGGTCGTCTCCGAGCCGGCCGAGCTGAGCGCCGTGCGCGACGCGCTCGAGGCCGCGGGCGTCGAGCTCGAGAGCGCCGAGCTCGGCTACCGGCCGTCGAGCCTCGTGCCGATCGGCGAGGCGCAGGCCGGGACGCTGATGCGGCTGATCGAGACGCTCGAAGAGAGCGACGACGTCGACGCCGTGCACGCCAACTTCGACGCGCCCGCCGAGGTGCTCGAACGCGTCGCGGGATAGGCGCTTGAGCGCTCCGCCGCCCGTCGTGATCCTGTGCGGCGGGCGCGGGACACGACTCGGTGGGCAGGGCGCCGCAGCCGCCGGCGCTGCCCAGGAGATCCCCAAGCCGCTAGTCGAGATCGGCGGGATGCCGATCGTCTGGCACGTGATCCAGCTCTACGCCGTTCAGGGCTTTCGCCGCTTCCTGCTCGCGACCGGCTACAAGGGCGAGCTGATCGAGCGCTTCGTCGCCACGCACGCGTGGCCCGAGGGCGTCTCGGTGCGCTGCGTCGACACCGGTGAGCGGACCCAGACGGGCGGGCGGATCAGGCTGCTCGCGCCGCTGCTCGCCGGGGAGGAGTCGTTCTGCACTACGTACTCCGACGGGCTCGCCGACCTCGACCTGCGGGAGCTGCTGCGCGCGCACGGCGCGCACGGCGCGCTCGCAACGGTCACGGTCGTGCGTCCCGAGCTGCAGTTCGGCGTCGCCGAGCTCGGCGACGACGACGTCGTCCGCGGGTTTCGCGAGAAGCCGCGCTCCGAGCACTGGATCAACGGCGGCTTCTTCTGCTTTCGCGCCGGCGCGATCGACTACCTCGGCGAGGACAGCGTGCTCGAGCGTGCGCCGCTGCGCCGGCTCGCCGCCGACGGGCAGCTGCGCGCACACCGTCACGAGGGCTTCTGGGAGTGCATGGACACCTACAAGGACGCCGTCCAGCTCAACGACCTGTGGGCGTCCGGCGAGGCGCCGTGGAAGCTGTGGGAGTAGCGGCTCACACGGCGAGCCGGCGCCCGCGAAACAGCGGCACCGCGCCGCGGATCCCCTTCAGTCGCCGATCGCCGGCGAACGACCAGCGGTAGGCCTCGGGCGCCGACTCGCGCAGCTCGCGCTCGACCAGCAGGCTGCCGGGCCGCGCGATCCCGGTGATCCGGCTCGCGAGGTTGACCGGCCGCCCGAACCAGTCGCCTGCGCGTGGGAGCGCCTGCCCGAGCGCCGCGCCGGCGCGCAGCTGCGGGAACTCCTCGCCCTCGGCGTCGGCCGCCTCGAGCAGCTTCAGCGCGGCGTCGAGCAACGCCTCGGGCTCGACCGAGGCGAGCATCGCCGCGTCGCCGATCGTCTTGACGAGCCGCACCGGCGGCTCGGCGGCTTCGCTCGCGAGCGCTTCCAGGCGCACCGCGAGGCGCCCGAGCTCATCCGGCGGGACTTCCTCGCCCAGGCGCGTGAAGCCGACGAGGTCGGCGAAGCCGATCGCGACATCGCGCGCACCCGGTAGCCGGCCGTCGATCCGCTCGATCGTCGAGATCGCCTCGCTCTGCGTCGCGTTGCGCAGGTGCAGCGCGAGCACGTTGCTGACCATCGGGTCGACCAGTGGGTAGAGCAGAGCGGCGGCCTCGCCATAGCGGCTGGCGAGGTCGCGCTCGCTCATGCCCGGTTCGAGCACGAGTTTGAGCGGCATCGCGCGCAGGCTCTGCGCCGCCTGCGAGAGACCGCGCCCGAGGATCCGCAGCAGGTCGAGGACCTCATCGTCGGGGATGCCCGCTTCGCGCCCGAGCAGCGTCCGCTTGGCCGCCTCGACCTCGGCCTCGGTGTAGACCGCCTCGTCGGCCTCGGGGATCGGCAGGCCCATCGCGCGTCGCGCGGCGATCAGGAAGTCGAGCTCGACGCCGCTGCGCTCGGAGACCTGCTGGGCCGTGTAGCGCCGGCCGCCGCCGATCACGCGGTCGGCCGGCAGCAGCACGATCGTGCCGGTCGCCGTCGTCCGTCGCAGCTCACTCAGCGGGATGCCTTCGTCGGCGAGCTGTTCGAGCAGCGCGAGCCGGTCGGCGCGCGCGTCTCCCTCCAGGCCGTCCAGCAGCCCCTCCGCTGCGAAGTCGATCTGCTCGGCGCCCATCGGCGCCCAGCGTACGCGAGCCGAGCCGGCGGCAGCGCGAGGGGCGACCTCGTGCCAGCGGGCGTCGGGATCCGCCAGGCAGGCGTCCGAGCTACTGCGCAGAATCACTCGCCATGATCGTGCTCGGCATCGACCCCGGCCTCGCCAGCACCGGCTACGGCGTGATCGCGCGGCGTGAAGGCCGGCTCGTCGCGCTCGACGGCGGAGTGATCGAGACGGCCGCCGAGCTCGCGCGCGAGCGGCGCCTCGCCGAGATCCACGAGCAGGTCGAGCGGCTGATCGCAGAGCACGTGCCCGACGCCGTCGCGCTCGAGGAGCTGTACTTCGGGCAGAACGTGCGGACCGCGTTCGCGGTCGGGCACGCACGCGGCGTCGTGATGCTGGCGGCGGGCCAACGCGGCGTCCCGTGCAGCGGCTACACGCCCCAGCAGGTCAAGGCCGCCGTCTGCGGCAGCGGTCGCGCGGAGAAGGAGCAGGTCGCCAGGATGGTCAAGACGCTGCTCGGCCTCGAGCTCGAGCCGCGCCCCGACCACGCGGCCGATGCGCTCGCGGTCGCGATCTGCCACGCCAACTGCGCGCCGTTCGCGCACGCGCTCGCGAGGGCCGGCGGGTGATCGCGCTGCTGCGGGGCGAGGTCGCGGTGCGTCGCTCCGACCACGTCGTCGTCCTCTGCGAGAGCGTCGGCTACCGTGCGGCGGTGTCGGCCGAGACGCTGCGCCACGTGCCGCCCGTCGGCGAGCCGGTGACGCTGCACGCCCACCTGATCGTGCGCGACGACGCGCTCGCGCTGTACGGCTTTCACTCAGAGCAGGAGCGAGACCTGTTCCTGATGCTGCTCTCGGTCCAGGCGGTCGGGCCGAAGGTCGCGCTCGCCGTGCTCTCCGGCGGCTCGCCGCGCGAGCTGATCGCGGCGATCGCGGCCGGCGACGCGGCGCGCTTCCAGGCCGTTCCGGGAATCGGCAAGCGCACGGCCGAACGGGTGATCGTCGAGCTCCGCGAGAAGGTCGTCGTGCGCGGCGAGGGCGAGGGTACGGACGGCACGATCCTTGCGGCGCGCGGTGCGCACGTGGACGGCGAGGACGCCGACGGCCGCGCGCTCGCGCGCGCCGGGCTGCTCGAGCTCGGCTACGCGCCCGGCGAAGCCGACGAGCTGCTGCTCGGCGCCGCGGGCGAGAGCGCCGAGGAGCTGCTCTCGCACGCGCTCCGCTTCGCGAGGGCCGAATCGTGAGCGCCGAGATGACCGCCGCCGCCCAGGACGAGCGGATCCAGACGCCCTACCTCGTCCCCGAGGACGAGCTCGACCGCTCGCTGCGTCCCCGCAGGCTCGGCGACTTCGTCGGACAGGAAGCGTTGCGCGAGCAGCTCGCCGTCGCGATCGAGGCGGCGACGGCGCGCGGCGACGCGCTCGATCACCTGCTGCTCGCCGGGCCGCCGGGGCTCGGGAAGACCTCGCTCGCGCAGATCGTCGCGGCCGAGCTCGACGTCCCGTTCGTGCAGACGGCCGGCCCGGCGCTCGAGCGCAAGGGCGACATCGCCGCGTTCCTGACCGCGCTCGAGCCGCGCAGCGTGTTCTTCGTCGATGAGATCCACCGCCTGCCGCGTACGCTCGAGGAGACCTTCTACCCGGCGATGGAGGACCGGCGCCTGCCGATCACCGTCGGGCAGGGCGCCGGCGCCCGCGTCGTGACGCTCGAGCTGCCGCAGTTCACGCTCGTCGGCGCGACGACGCGCGCCGGGCTCTTGACGACGCCGCTGCGGGACCGCTTCGGGATCCAGGCGCGTCTGGAGACCTACTCGGTCGCGGAGCTCGCGAGCATCGTGCGGCGCTCGGCCGAGATCCTCGAGATCGAGCTCGACGACGATGGCGCCGTGACGATCGCGACGCGCAGCCGCGGCACGCCGCGGATCGCCAACCGCCTGCTCAAGCGCGTGCGCGACTTCGCCGAGGTTCGGATGCAGGGCGTCGTCACCGCGCACGCCGCGGACGCCGCCCTCGCGATGCTCGAGGTCGACGCGCTCGGCCTCGATCGTCTCGACCGTGAGATCCTGCGTGCGATCTGCGTCAAGTTCGAGGGCGGCCCGGTCGGCCTCTCGACGCTCGCGGTCGCCGTCGGCGAGGAGCAGGACACGATCGAGGACGTTTACGAGCCCTACCTGCTGAAGGAGGGGTTGATCAAGCGCACGCCGCGCGGGCGCGCGGCGACGGCGGCGGCGTTCGCGCACCTCGGGCTCCAGGCGCCGGCTCCGCATGGCCCCGCGCTCTTCTGAATCGCGCGGCTGCTCGCTTTCGTAGTCTGTGTCCAACGATGGCCCACCCATTCATCTGTCCCAACTGCGGGCACCGCACGACCGAGGTCGACCGCAACATCGGCTTCACCCGCCAGCCGAAGGGCTGCTCGAAGTGCGGCTTCGCGTTTCTGTTCGAACTGCTCGACGACTACTACCCGGCGCCCGACGCGGCGTTCTTCGTCTGCGACGGCGAGGGCCGCGTGATCGGCTGCGGCAAGAACTCGTTCGCGTTCACGGGCCTGGAGGAGGAAGACGTGATCGGCCAGCGCGTCGAGCAGGTTCTCGGCCTGCGCTTCGCCAACGGCGATGACCCGGTCGAGACGGTGCTCGAGTGGGGCGTGCGCAAACTTGAGGTGCCGGTGCAGGTCGCCGGCGAACGCGACGTCGCGGCGAGCGCGAAGGCCGACATGTTCCCGGCCTACGACGACGACGGCGGCCTGTTGCTAGTGCTGACCCCCGACAAGTAGTCTGGGTTGGCCATGGGTGCCAGATGACCGACCGCCGGCGCAACACGCTGATCCTGCTCGTCGTGGCAGGCCTGATCGCCGCCTCGGTCGCCGTGATCGCGACGAAAAAAACGCGCCTCGGGCTCGACCTGAAGGGCGGCGTCGAGCTCGTCTACCAGGCGAAGCCGACGGCGCAGTCGAAAGTCGACTCGGAATCGCTCAACCGCGCGATCGACATCATGCGCAAGCGCGTCGACCAGCTCGGCGTCTCCCAGCCCGAAATCCAGCGCTCGGGCGCCGATGAAATCGATGTTGCGCTGCCGGAAGTCAAGGACGCGAAACGCGCCGAAGGCGAGGTCGGCAAGACCGCGCAGCTGTTCTTCTACGACTGGGAGCCGAACGTGATCGGGCCGGCCGGCACGCCGGCGCCGACCGAAACGACGACGACGGGCGGTCCGAACGCGGGCGCCTCGCAATTCGGCCTGCCCGAGTACCAGGCGGTGCAGCGCGCCGTGAAACGCCCGGCCGAACTGCGCGTCGACGACACGACGTGGAGCAAGGGATGCACACCGGCGCAGGCCGGCGAATGCATCTACGGCAGCTGGTACCTGCTCGAACCGAAGCACGAAAAGGTGCTGCGCGGCCCGGAGGAAACGGAACACAACCTCTACTCCGAAAAGCTGCCGAAGGGCACCGGCGCGGTCAAGGCGGTCCGTGTCAACCCCGGCACCGTCCTCGTGCAGGCGCGCCCGGTCGAAAACGAAAAGGGCAAGGTCACGCAGAAAAGCCCGAACAGCTACTACGTGATCAAGGACAACCCGGTGCTGACCGGCGCGGACGTCACGAACCCGACGCAGAGCTTCGACGAAGGCGCCGGGGGGACGGGTGCGCCGAACGTGACATTCGGCTTCACCGGCCGCGGCAAGACCGTCTTCGAACGCGTCACGAAGGAAATCGCCCACCGCGGGCAGGAAGCGCAGCTGCCAGGGGTGGGGAGGGAAGCGGCGCTGCAGCACTTCGCGGTCGTCCTCGACGGCCAGGTGATCACGACGCCGTCGATCGACTACACGAAGTACCCCGAAGGGATCGACGCCTCGACCGGCTCGCAGATCTCGGGCGGCTTCACGATCACCTCGGCGCAGGAACTCGCGCAGGAGCTGCAGTCGGGCGCGCTGCCGATCAAGCTGCAGCTGATCTCCAACTCGCAGGTCTCGGCGACGCTCGGCAAAACGGCGCTCAGCCAGGGGCTGATCGCCGGCCTCGTCGGCTTCGCGATCGTCTGCCTGTTCCTGCTGCTGTTCTACCGCGTCCTCGGGATGATCGCGATCGGCGGCCTGCTGATCTACGGGATCTACTTCTTCGCGCTGATCAAGCTGATCCCGATCACGCTGACCCTGCCGGGGATCGCCGGGCTGATCCTGACGATCGGCGTCGCGGCGGACGCGAACATCGTGATCTTCGAGCGCGTCAAGGAGGAGATCCGCGGCGGCAGATCGATCATCTCGGGGATCGCGACCGGCTACAAACGCGGCTTCGAAGCGATCGTCGACGCGAACGTCGTCACGTTCATGACCGCGTTCATCCTGTTCGCGCTGGCCACCGCCGAAGTCAAGGGCTTCGCCTTCACGCTCGGCATCGGCACGCTGGTCTCGCTGTTCACGGCGGTGCTCGCGACGCAGGCGGCGCTCGGCGCGATGGGACGCTCGAAAGTCGTCTCGCACCCGGCCGCGCTCGGAGCCGAGCGGCGTGGCAAGGGCTGGACGTTCGACTTCATGGGCGCCTCGAAGTGGTTCTTCTCGCTGTCGGGCACGATCCTGCTCGTCGGCGCGCTCGCGATCGGCGGCAAAGGCCTGAACTTCGGCATCGACTTCAAGTCCGGCACGCGGATCCAGACGGCGTTCGTGCGGCCCGTCGCCGAGAGCGAAGTCGCAAAAGCGATGTCGGCTGCCGGCTACGGCAACGCGCAGGTGCAGAAGTTCAACAACAAGAGCATCGGCGGCAACGGCTACCAGATCTCGACGAAGACGCTGAAGCCGGAAAACGTGCAGAAGATCAAGTCCGGCCTCGACACGCGTTTCGGCACGAAGAACTTCTCCTCGACCTCGATCGGCCCGACGTTCGGCAAAACGGTCGCCAACAGCGCCGTGATCGCGATCATCGCCTCGCTGCTCGTGATCTCGGCGTACATCGCCCTGCGCTTCTCGTGGAAGTACTCGATCCCGGTGCTGATCGCGCTGATGCACGACCTCTTGATCACGGCCGGCGTCTACTCGCTGACCGGGCGCGAAGTGACGACCGCGACGGTCGCGGCGCTCCTGACGATCCTCGGCTACTCGCTCTACGACACGATCATCGTGTTCGACCGCGTGCGCGAGAACGTGCCGCGAATGCCGCGCGCCGCGTTCTCGCAGATCGTCAACCGCTCGATGTCGGAGGTGCTGACGAGGTCGCTGGCGACGAGCTTCTGCACGCTGCTGCCGGTCGTCTCGCTGCTGCTGTTCGGCGGCGAAACGCTGAAGGACTTCGCGTTCGCGCTGATGGTCGGGATCGCCTCCGGCGCGTACTCCTCGATCTTCATCGCCTCGCCGGTGCTGACGCACTGGAAGGAGCGCGAGCCGACCTACCGCAACCGCCGTGCGCGGATCGTCCGCGAGCTCGGCTTCGTGCCCGCCTACGCGACGGGCGCCGCCGGCGAGACGGTCGAGGTTGCGCCATCGCAGAAGCGCAGACGCACGCGTCGCGGCAGCGTCATCGCGCCGGAGGAACCGGGCGAGCAGATCTCGCGCGACGAGTTCCAGGAGCTCGTGCGAGACCTCGACATCGAGCAGCCGACCAGCCCCGCGTCCCCGGGCGGACGACGCGCCGCCCGAACCACGGGCGCGGGCGTCGCCCAGCGCCCGCCACGCGCCAAGCCCGTCGAGGACGAGCGCGGGGAGGAGCAGTCGGCGGCGGACCGCTCGGAGATCGGAGGCACCGCCGCCGAAGGCGCTTCTCCGCGCGACCCGACCGCCGACCTGACCCCCGAGGACCTCGTGATGAAGGATGATCCGAAACCGTCGGCGAAGCGCAAACGCGCGCGCAACCGCCGGCACGGGAGGCGCTGATGGGGCTGCTCGGCTGGGTGATCATGGGGCTCGCGATCTGGCATTACACGATCTTCCTGCCCGATCGCTTCTGGGGCGGGATCGTCGGAGCGCTGATCGGCTCGCTGATCGGCTCGATCGTGATCGGGTTGATCATCTACGCCGTGAAGGTCTCGGCGCTGAAGATCCCCGGCGAAAAGGCGACGAACGTCGGCGTCGTGCTCTATGCGGTACCGGGCGCGCTGATCGGGCTGGGGCTGGTGTACCTGGAGGGAATCCGCAGGGAACGCCAGAGCCACTAGGGCTCGGCGCGCAGCGGCGTCCTCAGTCGCTCGTGTGCGGAGCACACTTCGCTCCCTGCGTCCTTGCTGCGCTTGGCCCTAGCTGCTAGCGGCTCTGGAGCCTTGATGTCCTACCCCGGCGGTTCCGTCTCGACCTCGCCGTAGTGTGGCCCGACTGTGCAGGGGCCGCGCTTCGAGATCGCCGACTGCCCGAGCGCCGACGTCGCTCGGCTGCGACGCGAGCTCGGGGTGAGCGGCGCGCTCGCGCAGGTCCTCGTCCGCCGCGGCCAGGCCGAGCCGGAGCTCGCACGCGCGTTTTTGGCGGCCGAGGAGGAGCCCCCGCCGAGCGCGTTCGCCGGGATCGAGCGGGCGGTCGGGTCGATCCTCGAGCAGGTCGCCGCGGGGGGGCGGATCACGATCCACGGCGACTACGACGTCGACGGCGTCTGCTCGACGGCGATCCTCGTGCGCGCGCTGCGCGCGCTCGGCGCCGACGTCGACCACTACCTGCCCGACCGGATCGGCGACGGATACGGGCTCGGCGCCGAGACGGTCAGGCGCCTGGCGGCGCGCGGGACGCGCCTGTTGATCAGCGCCGACTGCGCGATCACCGCCGTCGAGGAGGTCGCGCTGGCGCACGAGCTCGGCGTCGAGGTGATCGTCACCGACCACCACGCGCCGCGTGCCGACGGCGTGCTTCCCGATGCGCCGATCGTCCATCCGGGCGTGTGCGGCTACCCGTGCGCCGAGCTCTGCGCGACGGCGGTCGCGTACAAGCTCGCGCAGGCGCTGTACGAGCGCGCCGGGCGCGACGCGCGCGAGCTCGAGCGAGACCTCGACCTCGTCGCGCTCGCGACGATCGCCGACGTCGTCCCGCTGCGCGGCGAGAACCGGACGCTCGCGCGGCGCGGCCTGCGCGCGCTCGCGTCGACGGGGAAGCCGGGCCTGCGCGCTCTGATGCGCCTCGCGCGCGTCGATCCGAGCCGAGTCGACGAGCGCGCGGTCGGCTTCGCGCTCGCGCCGCGCCTGAATGCCGCCGGGCGGCTGTACCGCGCCGACGCGGGTCTCGAGCTGATCCTGACCGAGGACCCGCTGCGCGCGGCGCGCGTCGCGGAGGAGCTCGACCGCGCGAACTACGAGCGCCGCGAGGTGGAGCTGCGGATTCGCTTCGACGCCGAAGCGCAGATCGCGGCGCTCGGCGAGCGCTCGGGCTACGTGCTCGCGGGCGAGGGCTGGCACCCGGGCGTGATCGGGATCGTCGCCTCGCGATTGGCCGAGCGCTGCAACCGCCCGGTCGTGCTGATCGCGCTCGACGGAGAGCGCGGGAGGGGCTCGGGGCGCAGCATCGCCCGCTTCGACCTGCTCGCCGCGCTCGACGCGTGCGCGGAGCATGTCCTGCGCCACGGCGGGCACCGCGCCGCCGCCGGCCTGGAGATCGAGCGCGAGCGCGTGGGCGAGCTCGCGCTGGCGTTCGACGCGCACGCGGCGCGCACGCTCACCACCGAGGACCTGCAGCCGCTGGAGCGCGTCGACGCGATCATCGGCGGCGAGGAGCTGTCGATGGCGCTCGCCGAGGAGCTTCAGCGCCTTGCGCCGTTCGGGCGCGGCAACCCGGCCGTGTCGCTGATGCTCGCCGACGCGACATTCTCGGACGGCCGCGCGATGGGCGAGGGCAAGCACGTGCGCTTCACGGTGCAGTCCCACGGCGCCCGCGCGCGCGCGGTCGCGTTCGGCGGCGGCGGTGCGTTGCCGGTCGCCGAGGGCGAGCCGGTCGAGGCGACGTTCAAGCTCGAGGTCAACGAGTGGAACGGCGTGTCCGAGCCGCGACTCGTCCTGCGTCACGCGGTCTCGGCTGCACCGGCGATCGCCGCCGCGCGCCTGGCGGGCGCTCCGGAGCGGGCCGAGCCGGAGCCGGCGCCCGCGCGAGGCGACCCGGCGATCGCGCCGCCGGAGCCGATCGAAGAGCGCGGCGAGCTCGTCCTGTTCGCCTCCGGCTAGGCGCTCTTGGATCCGGAGGGGTCGTCCCCTACCCTTTAACGATGGCCGTCGCGAAGGATCCGAGCAGCGCCGAGGTCGCCGAGCAGGCGCCGCGCTCGCCCGCGCGCGAGGACGCGCCGCGGCGGGCCGCCGCCGCGCCGCCGCGCCTGGACCTGTCAGAGCCCGAGCGCAGGCTGCTGGCCGACCTGTTCGCGATCGTCTCCGAGCACGCGGCCGACTCGGCGGTGGAGATCGACCGTGCGCGCGTGCAGGACGCATTTGTGTTCGCATGCGAGCACCACGCGGCGCAACGGCGCAAATCGGGCGAGGACTTCATCGTGCACCCGGTCGGCGTCGCGCGGATCTGCGCCGGGATGCGCCTCGACACGGAGACGTTGTGCGCGGCGCTCCTGCACGACACGCTCGAGGACACGTCGGCGTCGATCGAGGAGGTCCGCGAGCGCTTCGGCGAGGAGATCGCGCAGATCGTCGACGGCGTGACGAAGCTGACGGGGATCACGTTCCAGTCGCACGACGAGGCGCAGGCGGAGAACTACCGCAAGATGATGGTCGCGATGGCGACCGACGTGCGGGTCATCCTGATCAAGCTCGCCGACCGGCTGCACAACATGCGCACGATCGACGCGATGCCGAAGCAGAAGCAGATGGAGAAGGCGCGCGAGACGCTCGAGATCTATGCGCCGCTGGCGCACCGGCTGGGGATCCACGCGCTCAAGTGGGAGCTCGAGGACCTCGCGTTCGCGACGTTGCACCCGCGCAAGTATCAGGAGATCAAGGGCCTCGTCGCGCAGCAGCGCGAGGATCGCGAGGGCTACGTAGACGAGGCGGGCGGGTACCTCTCACGCGAGCTCGGTGAGCTCGGCATCCAGGCGCAGATCGCCGGGCGGGCGAAGCATTTTTATTCGATTTATTCGAAGATGACGAAGAAGGGTCGCGAGTTCAACGAGATCTACGACCTCACGGCGATGCGCGTGATCGTCGATTCGGTGAAGGACTGCTACGGCACGGTCGGCGTGATCCACTCGCTGTGGAAGCCGTTGCCCGGGCGCTTCAAGGACTTCATCGCGATGCCGAAGTTCAACATGTACCAGTCGCTGCACACGACCGTGATCGGACCCGAGGGTCGGCCGCTCGAGATCCAGATCCGCACGCAGGAGATGCACGAGATGGCCGAGTTCGGCGTCGCCGCGCACTGGGTCTACAAGCAAGGTCGCGGACAGGGCGGGGACGGCGCCGACGGCGCGCCCGGCGAGGCGGGCGGCGGCGACGCGAAGCTGAAGTGGCTGCGCTCGATGCTCGACTGGCAGCAGGAGCTGTCGGACCCGCGCGAGTTCATGGAGACGCTGCGCACCGACCTCTACGACGACGAGGTCTACGTGTTCACGCCGAAGGGGCAGGTCAAGTCGCTCGCGGCCGGCGCGACGCCGCTGGACTTCGCCTACGAGGTGCACACCGAGATCGGGCACCGCTGCGTCGGCGCACGCGTCAACGGCAAGATCGTGCCGCTGCACTACGAGCTGCGCTCGGGCGACATCGTCGAGATCCTCACGGCCAAGCGCGAGCGCGGTCCCTCGCGCGACTGGCTGGCGACGGTCAAGACGACGCGCGCGCGGAACAAGATCAAGGCGTGGTTCAAGGCCGAGTCGCGCCAGGACACCGAGCACACCGGCCGCGAGCAGCTGCAGGAGCACCTGCGCAAAGCGGGCCTGCCGGCGCAGAAGATCACCGGCTCGGCGCTGCTCGCCGACGTGATCCGCGAGGTCGGCTATCGCAAGGCCGACGACTTCTACATCGCGCTCGGCGCGGCGAAGATCTCGCCGAAGCTCGTCGTCGGCAAGGTGATGCAGCGCCTGAAGCAGGGCGAGGCGGCCGACGCCGAGGGCCCGGCCGCCGACCTGCTGCGAGTCGGGCGCTCCTCGCGGCGGCGCCCGACGAAATCCTCGGGGCAGTACGGGATCAGGGTCGACGGCGTCGAGGACGTGATGCTGCGCCTGGCGAAGTGCTGCCGGCCGGTGCCGGGCGACGAGATCGTCGGCTACATCTCGCTCGGACGCGGAATCACGATCCACCGCGAGGACTGCCCGAACGCGGCGCTGCTGCGCAAGGACCCCGAGCGCTTCACGAGCGTCTCGTGGGACGGCGACCAATCGACGGCGTTCGTCGTCGAAATCCAGATCGACGCGTGGGACCGCCACCGCCTGCTGGAGGACCTCTCGCGTGTCTTCTCGGAGTCGGGCGCGAACATCCTCGAAGCGCGCTGCATGTCGGCGCCGCCGATGGTCAAGAACCGCTTCGTCGTCGAGGTCGCCGACACGCACACGCTGCGCGGCGCGATCACGCGGATGCGCAACATCGACTCGGTGTTCGACGCCTACCGCGTGACGCCCGGCGGCGCGGCCTAGGCGACGACGTTCAGGGCGCGCGGGTTGAGCGAGTACCGCGCCTCGTCGACCTCGCCGAGGAAGTCGCCGTCGACCTGCAGCGGCAATCGGCGCTCGTCGGCGCTGCGCACGGTCAGCTCGTCGAAGCGCTCGAGGCTCGTGATCTGCCGGTTGCCGACGACGCGCAGCCGCGGTGCGAGCGCGCGCACGGCGAATGAGGAGACCGTCAGCGGCGTAGCACGATGCAGCAAGGCGCCGGCGAGCGCGCCGGAGTCGAGGGCGGCGCGCTCGGCGATCTCGATCGGCTTGTCGTGGAAGTAGGTGAACGGCGCGCCGTTCTGCACGATCGCCGTGACCGCCTCGAGTGTGCCGGCGTCCGTGTCGATCAGCATTCTGGGCGGGCGCACCATGTAGCGCTGGGCCGCGCCGAGCGCCTTCCAGGCGAAGAAGTACGGCCCGAAGCGAGCCTTCAGCCGCGGGCGCGCGTCGACGCGCTGGACGACGCTAGCGTCGAGCCCAACGCCGGAGTTGAACGTGAAGACGCGGCCGTTGACGACGCCGACGTCGATCAGGCGTGGGCGCCAGTCGTCGGCCATCGCGAGCAGGTGCTCGGTCGCGTCGACGATCTCGCCGGGGATGCCGAGGATCTTCGCGAACACGTTCGCCGAGCCGCCGGGCACCGCGCAGAGCGGCGTCGCCGAGCCGAGCAGACCGTTGGCCGCCTCGTTGACCGTGCCGTCGCCGCCGAACGCGACGACGACGTCGTAGCCCTCGTGCGCGGCCTCGCGGCAGATCACGGTCGCGTGGCCGCGCGCCTCGGTGTCGACCGCGTCGACGTCGTAGCGGCCCTTCAGCGCGTAGAGAACGAGGTGGCGCAGCCGGTCGGAGACAGTCGCGGCGTGCGGGTTGACGATGACCAGCATACGCCGCCTCGACGCCGTCGCGAGGGGCTCGAACGACGCCGCGCCGGGCGCGATGGCGGGAACGCGCGCGCTCGTGGGGCTCTCCATCGAGACGCCCTACACCGCTGCACCGGGGCCGTTACCGGGCCTCGGCGCGCGGCGTCGCGAGCGCGTCCACTCCGCTGGACCGACCGCTTGCGTCCGTCTGGAGGATTGCTAGACTGCCGCGCACATAGCTGGACACATCCAGAGGGGTGAAGGGACTGGCCCTACGAAACCCCGGCAACCACCGTCCGTCACTGCGGGAAGGTGCCAATTCCAGAAAGATGTGTGGTGAGCCTCCGCGCTCTTCGCACAAGTGGCATTGCGAAGACGATACGACGGAGGTTTCCGATGGCTGTCAGTCACCTGCAGTGCAAGGAGTGCAAGGCCGAGTACCCGCTCGAGGCGCTCTACGTATGCGAGCGGTGCTTCGGCCCGCTCGAGGTCGCCTACGACCACAGCCGCACCGGCGGCGACGTCGCCGAGCTGCGCCGCCGGATCCAGGGCGGACCACAGAACATCTGGCGCTACGCCGACTTCCTGCCGACCACGGCCTACGGCCGCGGTGCCCCCGGCGGCCCTCCCGGCCCGTCCGGCGGCGGAGGCTCGACTCGGCTCGCCCTGCCGGCCGGCTGCACGCCGCTGATCCGCGCCGACCGGCTCGCCGCGCGCCTCGGCCTGCGCGAGGTGTGGGTCAAGAACGACGCGGCGAACCCGACGCACTCGTTCAAGGACCGCGTCGTCTCGGTCGCCGTCACGCGTGCGCGCGAGCTCGGCTTCGAGACGATCGCGTGCGCCTCGACGGGCAACCTCGCCAACTCGGTCGCCGCGCACGGCGCGGCGCTCGGCCTCGAGTCCTACGTCTTCATCCCGGCCGACCTCGAGGAGCAGAAGGTGCTCGCGACGGGCATCTACGGGACGAACCTCGTCGGCGTCGAGGGCAGCTACGACGACGTCAACCGGCTCTGCACCGAGCTCTGCGCCGAGCGCGACTGGGCGTTCGTCAACATCAACCTGCGCCCGTACTACGCCGAGGGCTCGAAGACGCTCGCGTTCGAGATCGCCGAGCAGCTCGGCTGGGAGCTGCCCGACCGCTGCGTCGTGCCGATCGCCTCCGGCTCGCTCTTCACGAAGATCGCGCGCGGCTTCGAGGAGTTCACCGAGCTCGGGCTGCTCGAGGGCGAGCTGCCGCGGATGAACGGCGCCCAGGCGGAGGGCTGCTCGCCGGTCGCGAGCGCGTTCACGGCCGGCGACGACGTCTGCCGGCCGGTCAGGCCGAACACGATCGCGAAGTCGCTCGCGATCGGCAACCCGGCCGACGGTCCTTACGCGCTCGATCTCGCGCGCCGGACGGGCGGCTCGGTCGACGCGGTCACCGACGAGGAGATCCGCGCCGGCATCAGGCTGCTCGCCGAGACGACCGGCGTCTTCACCGAGACGGCCGGCGGAGTCACGACCGCGACGCTCGCGAAGCTCGCCGAGCGTGGCGAGATCGACCCCGACGAGCGCGTCGTGCTCGTGATCACCGGCGAGGGCCTGAAGACGCTCGACGCCGTGCGCGGGACGTTCGAGACGCATACGATCGAGGCGACCGTCGAGTCGTTCGAGGCGGGAGTACCCCAGACGGTGACGGCCTGATGTCGGTGCTCGTGAAGATCCCGACGCAGCTGCGCGCTGCGGCCGGCGGCGAGGCCGAGACAGAGGTCGACGGCGCGACCGTGCAGGAGGTGCTCGACGGGCTGTTCGCGCGCCACGACGAGCTGCGCGCGCGCCTCTATGACGAGCAGGGCGGCTTGCGTCGTTTCGTCAACGTGTACGTAGCCGGCGAAGACATCCGCTTCCTCGACGGCCTCGCGACGCCGATCACGGACGGCGCCGAGCTGACGATCCTGCCGGCCGTCGCGGGCGGCTAGCGCGAAGAGACGTGCCCGGCCGCGGCGTGATTCGCCGCGGCGTGGGCGGGCGGCGCGGTCGAGCCGCTGATGCCGACCGTTGAGACGAGGCCGGCGGCGACCATCGCGGCGAGCGTCAGCGCGCGCATCCGCTTCGGCGTCAACCAGCCGAAGTGGTGGTTCTGAAGCCAGGATCTGAAGCCGGTCGCCGCCGAGGCGGCGGCCATCGCGCAGCCAGCGCACATGACCTAAGCGTAGCGCCGTGCGGGGCGCGGCGGCGAGCTTCCCGGACGCGATCGCCGCGCCGCGCAGCCGCGGCCGCCGCAGGGTGAGCTCAGGTCGGCTCGGCCGTCTCGGCGCGGCCCTCCAGGCGCCGGCGCAGCTCGCCGCCGCGCCCAGCCGCGACGGCGCGCGCGGCGCGCGCCTCGCTCAGCTCGAGCCCGTGCGACTGCGCGTAGTCGAGCAGGTTCTGGCGCTCCTCGCCCTCGCGCGCGGCGCGCAGGAACAGCCAGCAGAACAACCCGAGCGTCAGGAACGACTCCTCGACCATCATCACCGCGCCGGCGATGTTCTGATCGGCGAGCGGCGAGATGTGGTTGACGGCGTCGCCATGCGTATAGAACGGATAGAAGACCGTGCCCGACCAGAGGAAGATGTTTCCGAGCACGGTGCCCGCGAGGCGCACCGCGACGATGTAGAGGAGCCGGCCGAGGTTGCCGAACCAGGCGGGCGTCGGCAGCGGGCCGACGAGGCACATCCACATGTTGATCCCGAACGCGAGGAACATCGCGTGCTCGAGCGCGTGGACCGCACTGTGGCGGAGCGCCGCCTGGTAGAGCGCCGGGATGTGCCACACGTACAGGTCGATCGCCCACAGCGGAAACGCGATCGCCGGGTGCGAGAGCGCCCGCAGGCGGTCGAACAGGCGGATCTTGAGGATCGGCGCGAGCACCGGCCCGGTCAGCCCGAGCACGATCAAGAGCGCCGCGATGTCGCCGAGCAGCAGGTGCTCGATCATGTGCACGTAGAGCAGGTCCTCGCTCGCCGAGCCGAGCGAGGAGAGCGCCGCCGCGATCGTGAGGAAACCGGCGTAGAAGCACGCCTGGCGCCATCGAGGGACCGGGTGCGAGCCACCGATCGAAGATCGGCCGGCCAACGAGCGCACGCGGCGCGCATAGAGCAGCGCGAGCAGCGCCAGCGGACCGAGCTGCATGGCCGCCTCGATGGCGGTTGACACGGCGAGCGGGAGCGCCATCATGATCGTGGAGGGTACGCTGTCCTACGGTCCGCGACGCTCGTGGCGCTCGTCCCGAGGACGCCTGCGAGGTCGTCTTCAGCGGTCTTTTATCCGTTTCTTCGCAGCCCTTGAGGGGCACATGAGTAGCATTGGCTCCAATAAGACGATGACCTCGCAAGCAGCCATCCGTTCAGCGACAGCAGAGGGCCTGACAGAGCGGGTCGACGCGATCGCGTTCCTCGGCGAGAGCGTCCGTCGCAGGGCGATCGCCGAGGGTCCGCCCGGACCGGGGCGCTACCTCGAGGTTCAGGGCCCCGGCGAGTCGCTGCTGATCCCGCTGAGCAGCGGCGTCATGCACATCGGCCGTGGCCTGTCCGCCGACCTGCACCTCGACGAGAAGTCGGTCTCGCGCCGGCACGCGATGCTCGTCGAGCGTCCCGGCGGCGCGCGCCTGCTCGACGACCGCAGCTCCAACGGCACATTCGTCAACGGGCGGCGGATCGTCCAGGCCGACCTCGAGGACGGCGATGTGATCGTCCTCGGGCGCGTCGTCCTGCGCTACCTGGAGATCTGAGGGCGACAGCGGGCGCCGGCGCGCCTCCGCGTGGCCCGCGCGTGTCTCGGGATGACGCCCCTGCAGACGATGCGCCGGATCGGTGCTGGCGCAGGCGATCCGCATGATCATCCGCCGGCCCGGCGGCGCGGCCGCCTCAGCCGCCGCCGAGCTCCTTGCTCAGCAGGACGACGGCCTTCTGCGGCCCGTGCTCGAAGCGCTCGAGCGGCTGGTATCCGCGCGCCGCGTGGAACGCCAGTGACGGCTCGTTCGGCGGGACGACGTTGACGTCGCAGACGACCCGCCCGAACGGGCGCGCGGTCTCCTCGATCGCGTCGTACAGGATCGCGCCGAGCCCCTGACGGCGCGCGTGCGCGGCCACCGCGATCCGGTCGAGGTAGAGGAAGCGCTCGAAGCGCTCGCTCAGGCGCGCGTAGTTGCGGCTGTCGTAGTCGGCGCCCGGCGCGATCGCGATCGCGAAGGCGAGCGTCTGGCGGTCGCGCTCGATCACGACGCTGCGATATGCCAGCGCGAGGATGTATGAAAGGCGCTTCTCGTCGAGCGGGCTCAGCTCGCGCACGGAGGCCTCGTTGAGCGCGAGCAGAGCGGCGTGGTCGCTCGCCGTGACGTCTCTGAGCTCCATCGGTCGGGCAGCTTCGCACGAACGCCGAGTTCACGCCGAAGCTGCGCCGGATCGGACGTGTGCGCGCTACCGTTGAGAGGCGATGAGGCTGCGCTGCTCAGATCCGGTTCCTAGGCCGCGCGACCGGGGTGAGTGGATGCGATGAGCACAGTGCGCGGAGCGCTCGTGCTCGCCAGCGTCCAAGGAGGGCACGCGAAGGCGACCGATGCGCTGCTCGTCGCGTCGATGATCGCCGGGCTCGCGATCCTCGGCGGCGCGCTGATCTTCTTCTTCCAGCGCCGCCCGCGCAAGGCGCGGCCGGTCAAGGACCAGTGGGGTGCGCTCGCCGTGATGGGCGAGCTATGCCCGCACGGGTGGGACGCGACGGTCACGCTCTACGGCTGGGGTGCGCCGGTTCCGCCCGACGCCCCGCCGGCGCGAGCGCCGCTCGTCGCGCTTGAATGGCGCCAGTACGACGAGGAGCCCGGGCGCGTCGTCGTCGCGCGCCGCGTCTGGGCGGCGACGATCGAGCAGGCGCTGCAGAGCATGGTCGAAGACCGTCGCACCGACATCGCGCTCGAACAGATCGAGCAGGCGGCGGGCGAAGAAGGGGAGCTCGACTGGAGGGATTGAAGCGCTGCGCGGGATCGCAAGACCGATCGAGGCCGCGAGCCTCGTCACGGGCGACGGCCGGATCCAGCTCTATGTCCAGCGGTCGAGCGGTGACTAGCTGCTCCTGACCGGCGCGTCGGCGCCGACGAAGTCGAGCAGGGCATTGTTGACCTGCAGCGTGTGGGTCCATGCGATCGCGTGCGGGCCGCCTTCGATCGTGATCAGCCGCATGTCCTCGATCATCCCCGGCAGGCGCTTGCCGGTCTTCTCGTACGGCAGGATCCGGTCGGCGTCTCCCTGAATCACGAGCACCGGCACGTCGATCTTCGCGAGATCCGCGCGGAAGTCGGTCTCCCACGTCTCGATGCACGCGACCGCAGCGATCGCCGAAGCGGCGGAGGCGATGTTCGAGCTCGTCTGGAACGCCTCGTCGCTGACGAGCGTCCCGCCGAATTCGTCGAGGTTGTAGAAGTTCTCGAGGAAGCCCTTCATCCACGCCGGGACGTCGGCCTTCGCTTCCTTCATGAAGCCGTCGAACAGAGCGGCAGGCAGGCCCTCGGGGTTGTCGTCGGTCTGCAGCAGGAACGGCGGGATCGGCGAGACGAGCACCGCGCGCGCCACGCGTTGTGAGCCGTAGGAGCCGAGATAGCGCGTCACCTCGCCGGTGCCCATCGAGTGTCCGACGAGCGTTACGTCGCGCAGGTCGAGCTCGTCGATCAGAGCCGCCAGGTCGGCGGCGAAGGTGTCGTAGTCGTAGCCGGACGCCGGCTGACTCGACTTGCCGAAGCCGCGGCGGTCGTAGGTGATCACGCGGTGCCCCGCCTCGAGCAGCAGCGGGAGCTGCTTGTCCCACGCGCGGCCGCTCAGTGGGTAGCCGTGAATCAGCACGACCGGCGAGCCCGAGCCGTGGTCCTCGTAGTAGAGATCGATCGATCCAGAGTTCTCGTTGCCAACGCCGGCGTAGGGCATGACGCTCCTTCGGTTGAGATGACCGATCCGGCCGATCGGCCGAACTGGTCGAGCGCGAGACCCACGAGGCGCCGATTCGTCCCCGCTGCACCGCAGACGAAGCGCGGTCGGGGGCCCGTCCCTCCATGCTCCCACCGCTGTCAACCGGCGTGTCAGGCGGAGCGATCGTCCTCGTGGCGGTGACCCGCTCGTCGCTCACCGCGGTTGCGACGGCGCGCGATCAAGATCCGCGCCAGATCGAATTTCGGACCTCCGACGAGCTCCCCGCGCGCTCGATCCCGATCAGGAAGCAGACGACGACGAGCACGCAGATCGTCTGCAGGGCGCCGCTGTCGTTGCGGCGCGGATCGAGGTCGATCGCGGCGAGCAGCGCCTCGGCTGGACGACGAACGGGTCTCGCGTTAGCCAGAGGCGCCGGCCCCGATCTCTGGACCCGTGGCCAAGGCGGAGCGAGCTCCGATGCTGGAAGCTTGAGACGCAACACGATTTGGATGCTCCTTCAGGTCCCCTGTACCTCCCTCTCGCTTGGGGGCCGTCGCGACCTCTGTCGCGGCGGCCCGCCGAGTGTGGCTTGCCGCATTGGGGCGTCCCAGTGGGCGCCGAGGTCCGTCGCATCACTGTGGCAAGGTTCGTCGGGACGAACTCGACGGTCACACCGCTGGGAGGCCCGAAATCCAACCGGCCGCGCATGTTTAGCGCTGTGCCTTATGCGACATTCTTGATCGGCAGTAGGCGCCTCCACTCGCCGCCCGCGTAGCGCCCTTCGCCTTGCCGGTTCGCCCACGCAAACGACGGAGCTCGCACGAAGGCGCCGCTGTAAGCATCGCTCACGCTGTCGCTCCGGACGAATCTCAACAGCGGAGACTGGGGGCTCGACAGACGCCTCCTTCGCCCTTGCTAAGCAGCAGTCGGTGCGGGCTCGGCACGGACTGTCGCAGCTCGTCCGAAGCGCTAATGCGCAGCCTCCAGCTGTGACGCCCGCTTTTGATCCCTGAGCGGCAGTGCGGCGCCGGCGGCACTCGGCGACCTCCCGGACTGTCTGGCGCAACAAGTGAGAGCGATGGCGCCCCAGTGCGCGCCCGATTTCGCTAGCGTTGCCGGCGCGCCGGCGCATATCGGGCGTAGTAACTCTCGCGCAAACAGGAGGGCAGAGATGCCTCGCAGAACTGCCGCCGTTTCCCTGGCCGCCGTCGGGCTCACGATCGCCGGCTGTGGGAGCACGAACAAGGCCGCAACCACGGCTCCGTCGACCTCCGCCACCCTCCCTCCGGGTGCGACGGTAATCGCCCATCCGCTGTCGGTCAAGTCGGTCACCTACAGCGTCAAGCTTGCGGGCGCCAATGAGGTCCCAGCGGGAGCGCCCACCGGATCTGGCGTCGCGGTAATCAGCATCAAGGCTTCCACTGGTGAACTCTGCTGGACGTTCTCGCAGCTGAAGAACGTCACGGCGCCGAGGGAAGCGCACATCCACCGCGGCCTCGCGGGTACGTCCGGCAACATCGTGATCCCGCTCGGCGGCGCCTACAAGGCCTCGGGCTGCGTTCCGGGTACGCCTCGGCCCTTGCTCGCGCTGATCGGTGCCAACCCTCAGCGGTTCTACGTCAACATCCATAACGCGCAATACCCCGGCGGCGCGGTGCGCGGGCAGCTCTAGGCACGGTTGCGCACGGCGATGCGACGCCGCGCGAGCGCGGGAGCATTTGCAGGCACTTCTGGAGCGCGCCCGGCAAGATTCGAACTTGCGACCTCTCGCTCCGGAGGCGAGCGCTCTATCCACTGAGCTACGGGCGCAGGGGCTCCGCGTGAAGCCGGCGCGCGGAGGTCCCGGCAGCGCAGAGGTTACCGCCGCGCCGGCGCGCCGCTACCTTTGCACGATGGACCTGTCGCTGTTCTTCGCCGGCACGGGCGGCTCGGCGCCGAGCGCGCGGCGCGGGCTGCCGGCCATCCTCATACGGATCGGCGGTGAGAAGCTGCTGTTCGACTGCGGCGAAGGCACGCAGCGCCAGCTCGTGCGCTCGGTCGGGCTGCCGGACATGGAATGCGTGTTCATCACGCACTTCCACGCCGACCACTGGCTCGGGCTGCCGGGGATGCTGAAGTCATTCGCGCTGCGCGACCGCGAGCAGCCCTTGACGGTCTACGGCCCGCGCGGCCTGCGCGAGCTGATGGGCGTGATGCGGATCATCTACGGCCGGCTGCCGTATGAGCTGAGCGTCGTCGAGCTCGAGCCGGCGCAGACGGTGCGCCGCGACGGATACGCGATCGACGCGGTGCCGGTCAGCCACGGTGGGCGCTCGGCGTTCGGCTACGCGATCGTCGAGGACCCGCGCCCGGGGCACCTCGACGCCGGCCTCGCCAAGCGTCTCGGCGTCAAGCCCGGCCCCGACTTCGGCCGCCTGCAGCGCGGCGAGACGGTCGACGGCGTCGCGCCCGAGCAGGTCATGGGGCCGGAGCGCGAGGGGCGCAAGATCGTCCTCTCCGGGGACACCGAGCCGTGCGAGGCGCTGGCGATCGCGGCTCACGAAGCCGACGTGCTCGTGCACGAGGCGACGTTCACCGAGGAGGAGGCCGAGCGCGCGCGCGAGACGTCGCACAGCACGGCCACGCAGGCGGCGACGCTCGCGCGCGACGCCGAGGTGCGGCTACTGGCGCTGACGCACGTCTCCAGCCGCTACGGCGGCGGGCAACTGCGCGAGGAGGCGCGCGCCGTCTTCGCCGCGACAGAGGCGCCGCGCGACTTCGACACGATCGAGGTCCCGTTCCCGGAGCGCGGCGGCGCGACGCTGCTGCGCTGGTCCGAGCGCCAGGCGCGCGAGCGCGCCGGCGACACGCGGCCAGGCGAGGGCGTCGTCGGCGAGGTGGAGGACGTCGACGCGCCGTCCGAGCCCGTCGCAACCCCCTGATAGATTTCATCTCGTCCTTTAACCCGGTCCTGTGAGGCCAGGAAGGAAGCATGGAAGAGAGCAGCGAGAAGATCGTCCTCCACGAGGACGACGTCCAACGAGCGCTGACGCGCATCGCGCACGAGATCGCCGAGCGAAACACGGATGATCGCGCGCTCGCGATCGTCGGCATCCACCGCCGCGGCGCGTTCCTCGCGGATCGCCTGCACGCTCTGCTCGAAGGGCTGACCGATACCGCGATCCCGCTTGGAGACCTGGATATCGGCTTCTATCGCGACGACGTCTCGAGCCGCCCCGACGCGCCGATCGTTCACGCCTCGCACATCGACTTCGACGTCAGCGGCCGCACGGTCGTGATCGTCGACGACGTGCTCTACACGGGTCGCACTGTGCGCGCGGCGATCGAGGCGCTGTTCGACTACGGCCGCCCCGAGCGCGTGCAGCTCGCGGTGCTCGCCGACCGCGGCCACCGCGAGCTGCCGATCCGCCCTGACTACGTCGGCAAGAACCTGCCGACCTCGCGCGCCGAGCACGTGCACGTGCGCGTCGCCGAGCTCGATGGAATCGATCAGGTGACGATCGCGCCGGCCACTGTGGGGGTCAGATGAACCATCTGCTGTCGATCGAGGACCTCGACCGCGCCGGCATCGAGCGGATCGTCGAGCAGGCGCAGCGCTTCGCGGAGGTCTCCGATCGCGAGATCAAGAAGGTGCCCGCGCTGCGCGGACGGATGGTGCTGAACCTGTTCTACGAGTCCTCGACGCGCACGCGCAGCTCGTTCGAGCTCGCGGCCAAGCGCCTGTCGGCCGACGTCGTCAACTTCGCCGCGAGCGGGTCGAGCGTCGAGAAGGGCGAGTCGCTGAAGGACACCGTCCTGACGCTCAGCGCCCACAAGCCCGACGCGATCGTCCTGCGCACGCCGTGGGCCGGCGCGTCGGAGCTCGTCTCGAAATGGTGCAGCGCCGCGATCGTCAACGCGGGCGACGGCAAGCGCGAGCACCCGACGCAGGCGCTGCTCGACGTCTACACGCTGCACGGCCGCCTCGGCGCGCTCGACGGGGCGTCGATCTGGATCGTCGGCGACGTCGCGCACTCGCGCGTCGCGCGCTCGAACATCGTCGCGTTTCAGCGGATGGGCGCGAGCGTCACGGTCGCCGGGCCGCCGACGCTGATCCCGCGCGGGATCGAGGCGCTCGGCTGCGACGTGCGCTACACGCTCGACGAGCTGCCCTCGGCCGACGTCGTCTACGCGCTGAGGATGCAGAACGAGCGGATGAGCGAGACCTGGGTGCCCTCGATCCGCGAGTACGCCGCCTGGTATCAGGTCAACGGCCGGCGCCTCTCGCCGCGCCAGGTGCTGATGCACCCGGGCCCGGTCAACCGCGGCGTCGAGCTCTCCGGCGAGGTCGTCGACTCGCCGCAGGCGGTGATCACGGCGCAGGTCGAGGCGGGCGTCGTCGTGCGGATGGCCGTCCTCTACGAGCTGCTCTCGGGCGCCAGCGCGCCAGGCTCGCCGCGCCGGCGAATCGAGGGCGTCGACTCGGCGGCGACCGAGCGCCAGCCCGCGTGATGCCCGCCCAGCCGTTGATCCACGGGCCGCAGACGCCCGCCGATCTGTTGCTGCACGACGTGCACGTGCTCGACCCGCGCAGCGGCCTCGACGAGCGCCGCGACGTGCGTGTGCGCGGCGGCGTGATCGCCGAGCTGGCGCCCGCCGGCACGTTGCAGCGCGGGGCAGACGAGGAGCTGCTCGAGGCCCGCGGCCAGCATCTGCTGCCGGCCTTCTTCGACCCGCACGTGCACATGCGCACGCCCGGCCAGGAGCACAAGGAGGATCTCGAGACCGGCACGCGCGCGGCCGCCGCCGGTGGCTACGGCGCAGTCCTCGCGATGCCGAACACCGACCCCGTGCTCGACTCGGCGCCGCTGCTTCGGTCACTGCGCGACGCAGCCGCGCGCGAAGCGCGAATCTCAATCGGTTTCATACCGGCGATCACGCGCGGCCTCGGCGGCGAGCAGATGACCGAGATGGCCGAGCTGCGCCAGGAGGGCGCCGTCGGTTTCACCGACGACGGGCGTCCGGTGCAGAGCGCCGGAATGCTGCGCAAGGCGCTGCAGTACCAGCGGCTGTGCGGCGGCGTGATCGCGCTGCACGAGGAGGACCCGACGCTCTCGCGCGGCGGCGCGATGCACGAGGGCGCCGTCAGCGCGGCGCTCGGGATCGGCGGGATCCCGACGATCTCCGAGTCGACGATGGTCGCGCGCGACGCCGAGCTCGCCGGCTACGAGGACGCGCGCGTGCACTTCCAGCACCTCAGCTGCGCCGCTTCCGTGCAGGCCGTCGCCGCCGCCAAGCAGCGCGGCTGGCGCGTCAGCGCCGAGGTGACCCCGCACCACCTGCTGCTGACCGAGCAGGACGTCCGCACGATGGACACGCGGATGAAGATGAACCCGCCGCTCGCGACCGAGGCCGACCGCCAGGCGCTGATCGACGGCCTGCGCTCCGGCGCGATCGACTGCGTCGCGACCGACCACGCGCCGCACGCGCGCGAGGAGAAGGAAGTCCCGTTCGAGCAGGCGCCGATGGGCACGACCGGCCTCGAGACGGCGTTCGCCGCGCTCTACACCGGCCTCGTCCTGCCCGGCACGCTCGAGCTCGCGCTGCTGATCGAGCGGATGACCGCCGGCGCGGCGCTGTTCGCGCTGCCAACGCCGCTGATCGCGCCCGAGCAGCCCGCCAACCTGACGCTCGTCGACCTCGACGCCGAGTGGATCGCCGGCGAGCGCGGCTGGGAGAGCCGCTCGGAGAACTGCTGCTTCGCCGGGCGAAAGTTGCGCGGGCGCGTGGTCCTGACCCTCTCGCAGGGAGCCGTCGTCTACCGCGAGCGCGCGTTCTCGGTCGTGAGCGGCTGATGGGCCTCCTGCGCCGCGACGGCGCTGCGCTCGTCGTCGTCGACGTGCAGGAGGGCTTTCGCCCCTACGCCAGCTTCGCGTCGGTCGCGCAGTCGTGCGCGAAGCTGCTCGCCGCCGCGCGGATCCTCGGCCTGCCGGCGATCGTCTCAGAGCAGTACCCGAAAGGGCTCGGTCAGAGCGCGCCCGAGCTCGGCCTCGAGGGCGAGCCGAAGATCGAGAAGACCGTCTTCTCGGCCGCGCGCGCCGACGGCTTCGACCTCGACGGCCGCGCGCAGGCGATCGTCTGCGGGATCGAGACGCATGTCTGCGTCTCGCAGACCGTCCACGACCTGCTCGCCGAGGGCGTCGAGGTGCACGTCCCGGCCGACGCCGTCGGCTCGCGCCACGCGCTCGACTACGAGCGCGGCCTCGAGCGCCTCGAGCGCGCCGGCGCCGTCGTCGGCACCGTCGAGGCGGCGCTGTTCGAGCTGCTCGAGCACGCCGGCACCCCCGAGTTCAAGGCGATCCAAAAGCTGATTCTCTGAGATGACGAGTAGTCGACCGGGATACGTCCTCTTGGAGGACGGCACGCGCTTCGACGGCGAGCTGTGCGGCGCCGAGCGCTCGGCCGTCGGCGAGGTCGTCTTCACGACGGGCATGTCGGGCTATCAGGAGTCGATCACCGACCCGTCGTTCGCCGGGCAGCTGATCGCGTTCACATACCCGCACATCGGCAACTACGGCGCGAGCGCAGGCGCGATGGAGTCCGAGCGCCCGTGGGCGCGCGCCGCGATCATGCGCGAGGCCGGCAACCGCGAGGACGCGCCGAGCGCCGAGCGCGGCTGGCTCGACTGGCTGACCGACTGCGGCGTCGCGGCGATCTCCGGCGTCGACACGCGCGCGCTCGTGCGCCAGATCCGCGACGCCGGCGCGATGCGCGGCGGAGTGTTCGCCGCCGAGCTCTCCGACACGCGCGCCCGCGAGCTGATCGACGCCGAGCCGCCGATGGCCGGCCAGGACCTCGCCGCGCTCGTCACGCCGAGCGAAGTCACGCGCCACGGCGGCGGCGACGGCCCGCGGATCGCGGTGATCGACACCGGCATCAAGGGCTCGATGGTGCGCGAGCTCGTCGCGCGCGGCGCGCGCGTGACGCTCCACCCGTGTACGTCGAGTTCCGAGGAGCTCCTCGCCGAGGACCCCGACGCCGTGTTCCTCGCCAACGGCCCCGGCGATCCGGCCGCGCTCGGCTACATCGTTCAAACCGTCCGCGAGATCGTCGGCAAGAAGCCGGTCTGGGGCATCTGCCTCGGTCACCAGCTGCTCTGCCGGGCCGTCGGCCTCGACACGTTCAAGCTGCCGTTCGGCCACCGCGGCGCCAATCATCCGGTCAAGGACCTGCAGACGGGCAAGGTCGAGATCACCTCGCAGAACCACGGCTTCGCCGCCGTCGGTCCGGGCGGTGCCCGGACGATCGACAGCGACGAGCCGGTCCGCTGGGAGACCGACTTCGGCGCCGCCGCGCTCTCCCACGTGAACCTCTATGACCGCACCGTCGAGGGCCTCGAGCTGCTCGACGTCGCCGGCGGCACCGTCCAGTACCACCCCGAGGCCGGCCCCGGCCCGCACGACTCGCTGTATCTGTTCGACCGCTTCCTCACGCGGATCGACGAGGCCGCATAGTCATGCCGCGGCGCGACGATCTGCACAAGATCCTGATCCTCGGCTCGGGGCCGATCGTGATCGGGCAGGCGGCCGAGTTCGACTACTCCGGCGTGCAGGCGTGCAAGGTGCTGCGCGAGGAGGGCTATGAGGTAGTCCTCGTCAACTCCAACCCGGCGACGATCATGACCGACCCGGAGTTCGCCGAGGCAACCTACATCGAGCCGCTGCTGCCCGGCCCGGTCACGCAGGTGATCGAGCGCGAGCGCCCCGACGCGCTGCTCGGCACGCTCGGCGGCCAGACGGCGCTGAACCTCGCAAAGGCGCTGCACGACGACGGCACGCTCGAGCGCTTCGGCGTCGAGCTGATCGGCGCCAACTACGAGGCGATCGCCTGCGCCGAGGACCGCGAGCTGTTCGGCGAGGCGATGGCGCGCGCCGGCCTGCGGATGCCCAGGAGTGCGATCGCCACGAGCCTGCAGCAGGCGCTGGATGCGACCGATGAGATCGGCCTGCCGTGCGTCGTGCGCCCGGCGTTCACGCTCGGCGGGCGCGGCGGAGGGATCGCGCGCACGCCCGAGGATTTCCGGCGGATCGTCTCCTCGGGGATCGAGGCCTCGCCGATCGGCCAGGTCCTGCTCGACGAGTCGGTGATCGGCTGGGGCGAGTTCGAGCTCGAGGTGATGCGCGACGCCGCCGACAACGTCGTGATCGTCTGCTCGATCGAGAACGTCGACCCGATGGGCGTCCACACCGGCGACTCGGTGACCGTCGCCCCACAGCAGACGCTCACCGATCAGCTCTATCAGCGCCTGCGCGACCAGGCGCTCGCCGTGATCCGCGCCGTCGGCGTCGAGACCGGCGGATCGAACGTGCAGTTCGCCGTCAATCCCGAGACCGAGGAGATCCTCGTGATCGAGATGAACCCGCGCGTCTCGCGCTCCTCGGCGCTCGCCTCGAAGGCAACCGGCTTCCCGATCGCGAAGATCGCCGCACGCCTCGCCGTCGGCTACCTGCTCGAGGAGATCGACAACGACATCACCGGTGTCACGCCGGCGTGCTTCGAGCCGACGATCGACTACGTCGTCGTCAAGTGGCCGCGCTTCGCCTTCGAGAAGTTCCCCGGCTCCGACGCGACGCTCTCGACGCACATGAAGTCGGTCGGCGAGACGATGGCGATCGGGCGCACGTTCCGCCAGGCCTTCGCCAAGGCCCTGCGCTCGCGCGAGCTCGACAAGCCGCCGTCGGTGCGCGGCTGCAGCGACGAGCAGCTGCTCGAGCGCCTGCGCCTGCCGCTGCCCGACCGCTACGAGGTCGTCCTCGAGCTGTTGCGCCGCGGCACCGGCGTCGAGACGCTGCACGAGCGCACGAAGATCGATGGCTGGTTCCTCGATCAGCTGCGCGTGCTCGCGCTCGATCCCGACGAGCCCTTCGCCGGCGAGCGCTCGTTCATGTCGGTCGACACGTGCGCCGCCGAGTTCCCGGCGCGGACGCCGTACTACTACTCGGGCTGGGAGCGCACCGCCCGCAGCGAGGTCGCGCGCGAGCGCGAGGACGGCTCGCGGCGCGACTCGGTCGTGATCCTCGGGTCGGGGCCGAACCGGATCGGCCAGGGGATCGAGTTCGACTACTGCTGCGTGCACGCCGCGATGACGGTCCGCGAGTCCGGCCGCGACGCGGTGATGGTCAACTGCAACCCCGAGACCGTCTCGACCGACTACGACACCTCCGACCGCCTGTATTTCGAGCCGCTGACGCTCGAGCACGTGCTCGCAGTCGTCGACGCCGAGCGCCCGGAGGGCGTGATCGTGCAGTTCGGCGGGCAGACGCCGCTGAGGCTGGCCGCCGGGCTCGTCGCGGCGGGCGTGCCGCTGCTCGGCACGAGCGTCGGCGCGATCGACCTCGCCGAGGATCGCGGCCGCTTCGGCGCGCTGCTCGCCGAGCTCGGCTACAAGGCGCCGCCGTACGCGACCACGCGCTCGGTCGCCGAGGCGCTCGACTGCGGCGATCGCGTCGGCTACCCGCTGCTCGTCAGGCCCTCCTACGTGCTCGGCGGCCGCGCGATGGAGATCGTCTACTCGCGCGCCGGCCTCGCCGACTACCTGCGGCGCGAGGCGCCCGCAGAATCGGCGGGCAGCGGCGAGATCTTCCTCGACCGCTTTCTCGAGAACGCGACCGAGGTCGACGTCGACGCGCTGTGCGACGGGCGCGAGGCGTGGATCGGCGGGATCATGCAGCACGTCGAGGAGGCCGGCGTGCACTCGGGCGACAGCGCCTGCGTGCTGCCGCCGCACTCGCTCGGCGAGGAGATGCTCGAGCAGATCCGCGCCGCGACGCGCGAGCTGGCGCTGGCGATCGGCGTCGTCGGCTTGATCAACGTCCAGTACGCGGTGCACGCCGGCGAGCTCTACGTGATCGAGGCCAACCCCCGCGCCTCGCGCACGGTCCCGTTCGTCTCCAAGGCCGTCGGCCTGCCGCTCGCGAAGCTCGCCTGCCGGATCATGCTCGGCGAGTCGATCGCCGAGCTCGATCTCCCGCGCGAGCGCGAAGGGCTCGGCTTCGGCGACCACATCTCGGTCAAGGAGGCCGTGCTGCCGTTCGACCGCTTCGAAGGCGCCGACGCGCTGCTCGGTCCCGAGATGCGCTCGACCGGCGAGGTGATGGGGATCGCGCGCGACTTCCCGACCGCGTTCGCCAAGGCACAGGCCGCCGCCGGCGTGCCGCTGCCGCGCGCGGGCACGGCGTTCATCACGGTCACCGACTCCGACAAGGTCGCCGCGTCGTGGGTCGCGCAGAGCCTGCACGACAACGGCTTTCGGATCGTCGCGACGAGCGGAACCGCCGAAGCGATCGAGCGCTCGGGCGTGCCGGCCGAGCGGATCAACAAGATCGGCGACGGCTCGCCGCACGTGCTCGACTGGATCGAGCGCGGCGACGTCGATCTGGTGATCAACACGCCGACCGGCGTGGGCGCCCGCACCGACGGCTACGAGATCCGCCGCGCCGCGATCAGGCACGGCATACCCTGCCTGACGACGCTCGCGGCCGGGGGCTCGGCGGCGCGAGCGATCGCGAGCGCGCGGCGCGACGGCGAGCCGGCCGTGCTCTGCCTGCAGGAGCTGCACGGGGTCCGCACCGCGTGAGCGACTGGCTTGCGGCGCCGGCGTCGCCCGAGCGCCGCCTGCTGACGGTCCTCGGCGCCGAGCCGCTCGGCGCCTACCGCGTGCTGCGCGTCGCCGACGTCGAGACGCCCGAGCCGCGGCCGGGGCAGTTCGCGATGATCGCGGCCGCCGAGCGGTGGGGGGGCGGAGCCGACGAGCGGCCGTACCTCGCCCGTGCGTTCTCGATTGCACGCCGGCGCGTCGGCGAGACCCAGTTCCTCGTCGAGGACGTCGGTCCGGGCACGAAGCGCCTTTGCGAGCTCGGCGCCGGCGACGGGCTGTGGGCGCTCGGGCCGCTCGGCCAGGGGTTCTCGCCGCCGGGTGGCCGAAGGCGCGCGATCCTCGTCGGTGGCGGCGTCGGGATCGCGCCGCTCGCGATCCTGCAGGACGCGCTCGAGGCTGACGCGGCGGTCGACGTGACCGTCCTGCTCGGGTTTCGCGACGCCGCTCGCGCCGAGGGCGCGGCGCTGCTGCACGGAGCGCGCGTGGCGACCGACGACGGCTCGGTCGGCCACCACGGTCTGCTCACCGAGCTGCTCTCGAAGGAGCTCTACCGCGACTCACGCGCCGAGGTCTACGCGTGCGGCCCGGCGCCGATGCTCGAGGCCGTGCGCGCGACCTGCGCGACCCGCGACGTGCCCGCGCAGCTCGCGCTCGAGGCCGGCATGGCGTGTGGCTTCGGCGCCTGCTTCGGCTGCGCCGTCCCGCGGCGCGGCGGCGGCTACCTGCGCGTATGCGTCGACGGGCCGGTGATCGACGCCGCCGAGCTCGAGCGCGTCGAGGAGCACGCAGGCGCGCCGGCATGAGCCTCGACTTCTGTGGAATCCAGCTCGCCCACGCGGTGATCAACGGCTCGGGCACATTCGACGCGATCGCCGCCCGCCGCGTATTCGGCGCCGCGCTGGCGGAGCGCTTCCCGTTCGCCGCGTATGTCTCGAAGACGATCACGCTCGCCCCGCGCGCCGGCAACCCGCCGCCGCGGCTGTGGGAGAGCCCCGCCGGGTTGATCAACTCGATCGGGCTGCCGAACAAGGGCCTCGATCGATACCTCAGCGAGGACCTGCCGCAGCTCGCCGAGCTGCCCGCGCCGCTGATCACGAACGTGATGGGATCGACCGGCGAGGAGCTCGCGACGCTCGTCGCCGCTTGCGATGCCCGCGCGGAGATCGCCGCGATCGAGCTGAACGTCTCCTGCCCCAACGTCGAGACCGGCCTCGACATCGGCGCCGACCCGCGCCAGCTCGAGGCCGTCGTGCGCGACTGCCGCGCGAAGACGAGCAAGCCGCTGATCGTCAAGCTGACGCCGAACACGGCCGACGTGCCGGCCTGCGCGCTCGCGGCCGAGGCCGCCGGCGCCAACGCCGTATCGCTGATCAACACGCTGCGCGCGACGGCGCTCGCACCGGACGGTCGCGGCCCTTGGCTCGGCGCCGGCTCCGGCGGGCTCTCGGGCCCCGCGATCCGCGCCGTCGCGCTGGCGCAGGTCGCCGCCGTCGCCGGCCGCGTGGAGCTGCCGGTGATCGGGATGGGCGGTGTCCAGAGCGCCGCGCACGCGCGCGCGCTACTCGACGTAGGGGCGACACTGGTCGCGGTCGGGACCGAGAGCTTCCGCGACCCGATGGCCGCCGCGCGGATCGCGAGCGCGCTCGCCGAGGTCGCCTGAAGAGCTGCGATCGTCCGCTCGGCCGATCGTCGACGAAAGCCCAATCTCGCAACCTCCGGACGTTTCCTCGGACGCGCGCGTGCCGCTGAAAAACCGTGTAAAAACGTGTCACTACCGTCCAGCAGGCTCGATACGCCTGTACCTCAGCTTGAGGTCCAGATGAATTCGGTGTCTTTGTCTTGATCGCCCGCTTGGGGTGTGTAGACTCGCCGCCCATGACGACGGCGACAAGCACGACGTCTAACACCTCCATGGCTCCAGAGCGATCCCTCAATCAGCGAATGGACGCACTTGCGAGGGCCAACCAGATCCGGATCAAGCGTGCCCAGCTCAAGCGCGACCTGAAGGCCGGGCGCCTGTCGATCCACTCGCTGCTGCTCGACCCGCCCGAGTACGTCGAGACGGCGAAGGTCTTCGACATGCTGCTCGCCGTGCCCAAGTACGGCCGCGTCAAGGTCAACAAGATCCTCGCCCACTGCCGGATCGCCCCGAGCAAGACGATCGGCGGCCTCTCCGAGCGCCAGCGCTCCGAGCTCGTCACGCTCCTGCACCGGTAGACCGCCGCGTCCTCCGGTCGCGAGGCTAGGGTTGCGCGCCGTGGCACGCGTGTTCGTCATCACCGGTCCCTCGGGCGTCGGCAAGGGGACGTTGATCCGCGGCCTGATGGAGCGCCACCCCGAGCTCGAGCTGTCGGTCTCCGCGACGACGCGCGCGCCGCGACCGGGCGAGCGCGACGGCGTCGACTACCACTTCCTCACGCGCGAGGAGTTCGATCGCCGCGTGGCCGGCGGCGAGTTCGTCGAGCACGCCGACTACGCCGGGCGCAGCTACGGGACGCTGCGCTCCGAGCTCGACGAGCGCGTGCGCGCCGGCGCGCCGGTCGTGCTCGAGATCGAGGTCCAGGGCGCGCGCCAGGTGCGCGCGGCGATGCCCGAGGCCGTCCAGGTGTTCATCGCGCCGCCGTCGCTCGAGGCGCTGCGCACGCGCCTCGTCGGGCGTGGCACCGACGACGCCGAGGAGGTCGAGCGCCGCCTGCGCGTCGCCGAGCAGGAGCTCGCCGCGCAGCCCGAGTTCGGTCACGTCGTCGTCAACGACCGCCTCGACGACGCGCTCGAGCAGCTGACCGAGATCGTCGCGGGCGAGCTCAACTGAGCGGACGCCTGGCCGGCGCGATCCTGCGTCCTCGGTCGCTCGCGTGCTATTCGCACGCCACGCTCCCTGCGTCCTTGGCTCGCTTGGCCATGCGCCCGCTCAGCAGGCGTGCTCTCGAGCAATAGGTGCGATGCGCACTACACTGCGAGGTCCACGACGAAAGGCCACACCACGTGATCAGCCCACGCATCGACCGCCTGCTCGACAACGTCGACTCGAACTACGCGAGCGTCGTCGTCTCGGCGAAGCGCGCGCGTCAGATCAACAGCTACTACCACAACCTCGGTGAGGGAACCTTCGACGAGTTTCCGCCGCCGATGATCGAAACCGGCTCGAAAAACTACCTCACGATCGCCCTCGAGGAGGTAGCAGCCGGAAAGATCAAGTACCACTACAGATAGCCGCTGGAGGCGCAACGCGCGCCTCAATGCTTGCTAGTGGCAGCAAGTAGCTCTACAACGTAATCATGGCGCGCATTCTGCTGGGCGTTAGCGGCGGGATCGCCGCGTACAAGGCGCTGGAGCTCGTGCGCCTGGCGACGGGGGCCGGGCATGCCGTCCGCGTCGTGCAGACGCCGGCCAGCCGGCGCTTCGTCGGCGAGGCGTCGTTCGCCGCGCTGAGCGGCGCGCCGGCGCTGTTCAGCGAGCTCGAGCGCGACCCGCTGCGCGGCGCGTTCCCCGGCGATCCGCTCCCGCTCCACGACCCGCTCAGCCACCTCGAGCTCGTCGCCAATGCCGACGTCTACCTGATCGCGCCGGCGTCGGCCAACACGATCGCCAAGCTCGCGACGGGCGCGGCGCCCGACCTGCTGAGCAGCTGCGCGCTCGCCGCGACCTGCCCGCTGCTCGTCGCGCCGGCGATGAACAACCACATGTACGAGCACGCGGCGACGCGCGCGAACGTCGCGACGCTGCGCGAGCGCGGCGTGACGATCGTCGAGCCCGGAGTCGGGCGGCTCGCATCGAAGGGCGAGGAAGGGGTCGGGCGCCTCGCCGAGCCGGCGGCGCTCCTGACGGCGTGCGAGAGCGCGCTCGCCGCGCAGATCCCCGCGGCGCCCTCCTCGGCCGAGCGACCGAGCGCGAACGGAGGCGCTCCGAGCGAGGACTGGCGCGGCCTGCGCGTGCTCGTCACCGCCGGCGGCACGCGCGAGCCGCTCGACAGCGTGCGCTTTCTCGGCAACAGCTCCTCGGGCCGGATGGGACTCGCGCTGGCCGAGGCAGCGCGCGAGCGTGGCGCCGCGGTGACGCTCCTGGCCGCCAACGTCGCGCTCGCGAGCAGCCCGGCGATCGTCCGCCGCGACGTCGCGACCGCCGCCGAGCTCGAGCGCGCCTGTCGCGAGGCGTTCCCGGCGTGCGATGTGCTGCTGATGGCCGCCGCCGTCGCCGACTTCAGACCGGTTGCGCCGCGCGCCGACAAGATCAAGAAGGCCGGTCAGACGGGCATGACGATCGAGCTCGAAGCGACGACCGACGTGCTCGCGACGCTCGCCGCTGCGCGGCGCGAGGGGCAGACGCTGGTCGGCTTCGCCGCCGAGCACGGCGAGCGCGCCGTCGAGCTCGCGCGGCGCAAGCTCGTCGAGAAGGGCCTCGACGCGATCGTCGTCAACGACATCTCGCGCGATGACATCGGCTTCGACGTCGATGCCAACGAGGTGACGATCCTGACCGCCGCCGGCCGCGCGAGGAGCGACGTCGGCGCGCTCGCCGACGGCTCGCGCAGCGTCGCGCGCGCGGCGAAGGCCGACGTCGCGCGGGCGATCCTCGACGCGGTCTGGGAGCTGCGGGCGCCTCGTTAAAATGCGCCCGCATGGAGAGCGTCTATGACCTCTATCGCCGCGGCTGTGAGCTGCTCGACCACGGCGACTTCCAGGCCGCGATCATCCCGCTGAGCCGGGCGCGCGACCTCGAGCCCGAGAAGGCCTCGATCCGCGAGACGCTCGGGCGCGCGCTGTTCCACGCGCAGCACTACGAAGGCGCCGCCGCCGAGTTCGAGGCGGTCGCTCAGAGCACGCCGACGAACGACTACGCGCTGTTCTGCCTCGGCCGCTCGATGCAGCTGCTGGGGCGTCACCGCGAGGCGTGCCAGCCGCTCGCGCTGGCCTGCTCGCTGCGTCCCGAGCGTGAGGACTATCGCGTCTACCGCGATCGAGCGCGACGCGACGCGACGCGCTCCTGAGCGCCGCGACGCCGCGCCCCCGCGGACGCCGTCAGCACGCGCCTCGCGGGGGGCGTCGTGCACGCAGGCCTGCTCCGTGCAGCCGGCCCGATGCTATCCTCGGACGACAGCTTTCGACCGGCGTGCAGGCGCCGGTAGCCGTACCGAAAGTGGGCGCACGCCCGCTTTTTTTATTGTGAGGAGCAAGTTGACGACACCGATCCAGGCAGATATCGAAAGGCGGCTCGCGACGAGTGAGCCCGCCGTCGAGGTGCTGCTCGCCGAGGTTCTCGGCGGCCGTTCTCTGCGTGTTTTCATCGACCACCCCGACGGTGTCACGCTCGAGCTCTGCGAGCGCGTCACGCTGCAGCTGAGCGACCTGCGTGAGCGCTACTCGCTCGAGGTCTCCTCGCCGGGCAGCGAGCGCCCGTTGAGCAAGCCAGCCCACTTCCGCCGGTTCGTCGGCCGCCGCGCGCGAGTGCGCACGCGCCACCCGCGCCCGACACTGCACGACGCGGCCGGGCACCCCGCCGACGAGTCGGCCCGCACCGCCAGGAGCTTCACCGGAGAGCTCGTCGGCGCCTCCGACGAGGAGGTCACGCTGGCGGCCGACGGCGGCGTAATCGCGATCCCGTACGCGGAGATCCGCCGATCCAACCTCGTCGAGGAGTAGACCATGTCACGCGAAATTCTCGAGGCAATGCATGCGCTGGCGCGCGAGAAGGGGATCGAGCCGGAGAAGCTGATGGTCGCGCTCGAGGACGCGCTGCTCTCGGCCTACAAGAAGCAGCCCGGATCGGCGAAGTACGCACGCGTCGAGATGGACCGCGAGACGGCCGATTTCCGCGTGATCGAACTGATCATCCCCGAGCGACTCGAGGCGCACCTGATCGTCGAGACGATCGACGAGGAAACGACGATCGACCCCGAGACGGGCGAGATGCGCGAACCCGAGGACCCGGAAATCGACCCGGCGAAGTTCGCCGAATACCGCGACCAGATCGACGAGCGCGACGTCACGCCCGACGACTTCGGGCGGATCGCCGCGCAGACCGCCAAGCAGGTGATCCTGCAGCGGATCCGCGAGGCCGAGCGCGACATGATGTACGAGGAGTACCGCGACCGCGTCGGCGAGCTGATCACGGGCATCGTGCAGCAGTCGGACTCGCGCTACACGCTCGTGCAGCTGCGCGAACGCGTCGAGGCGCTGCTGCCGAAGTCCGAGCAGGTCGACGGTGAGCGCTACGACCACTCCCAGCGGATCAAGGCCGTGATCAAGGAGGTCTCGCCCTCGACGAAGGGTCCGGCGATCATCGTCTCGCGGCGCGACCCGGAGCTGATCAAGAAGCTGTTCGAGCTCGAGGTGCCGGAGATCGCAGACGGCCTCGTGGAGATCGCCAACGTCGCGCGCGAGCCCGGCTACCGCTCGAAGATCGCCGTGATCTCGCACACCGACGGCGTCGACCCGGTCGGCGCCTGCGTCGGTCCGCGCGGCTCGCGCGTGCGG
>FSVZ01000055.1_pt1 | contig 87917 bp, 78 predicted proteins | sample 1637881 | NCBI WGS metagenome assembly FSVZ01 (sample SAMEA3914789, study PRJEB12502) | metagenome | biome: forest; material: soil | place: Canada | collected 2011-07-03 | depth 0.3 m
ATGCGCCGTTGAGATCCTCGGGGTCCACCTGTTGGGCGAAACGGGCAACGTCCCGACGGATCGCCGGGTCGCTGAGGCACGGCTCGACCCAAGCCCGCGTCTGGGCGGCGTCGAGCGGTTGGTTGACAAGCAGCCCGAACCCAGCCGGGGAATGGCGGACGGCAGTCATTCGCATCGGCGCCAGCAATGCGCGGATCAGGCGGGGACTGCGAAACGCCTTGAACAGCTGACCGAAGGGCGCGGGCGGGAAGTTGGTGAACGCGTCACAGTTGGTCAACACGACGCGACCGATGCGCGAAGCGTCGCTGTCCAGCAGGAACTGGCAGATCGCCCCGCCGGTGTCGTTGCCCACGAGCGTCACGTCGTCGAGCTCGAGTGCTTCGATGAAGGCGATGATCTGACGCGCAATCCCGCGAGGAGACTGGTCTGCGCTGTCGCCGACGGGGATGCTGTGTGAGCCCAGCGGCCAGTCCGGCGCGTACGACCGCCCGCCCGCCGCCGCGAGCGCGTCCGCCGTCTTGCTCCACAGGGTCGCGTTCACGAGGAAGCCGTGCACGAACAACGTGGGCGGTGCGGCGCCGTGCTCGGGGCCGGCGGCTCGATAGTGGACGGTGCCGTGGGGAAGGTCGATGCTCGGCATGTCTGCTCCCTCGTCTAGGTTCCATACAGTCCGCATGTAACTTACGTACTGTCTGTATGAAAGTCAACCGCCGATCTCAAGCCGAGCGGTCCGCGGCTACCCGCGCCGCTCTGGTGCGGGCTGCCCGTCTCCTGTTTGCCCAGCACGGGTTCTCGGGCGTGGGCACCGAGAGCATCGTGTCGGCCGCCGGGGTCACGCGGGGCGCCCTCTACCACCAGTTTGCAGGTAAGACCAGGCTGTTCGAGGCGGTCTACGAAGCGATCGAGGAGGATCTCGCCCGCGAGCTCGGCGAGCTGATCGCCGCTGCGGGCGTGAGCGACCCGATCGAGATGATGAGGCTCGGCGCCAACGCGTGGCTGGACGCGTGTGGCGAGCAAGAGGTTCAGCAGATCGTCCTGCTCGACGGACCAGCCGTGCTGGGCTGGGCGCGCTGGCGAGAGATCGGGATGCGCTACGCGCTCGGCCTGCTCGAGAGCCTCCTGTCCAACGCGATCGAAGTCGGCCGGATCCCGCCTCAGCCCGTGCGTGCCCTAGCTCACGTGCTGGTAGGCGCACTCGACGAGGCCGGCCTGTACATAGCGCGTGCTGATGATCAGCCCGCCGCGAGCGAGGAGATGCGCACGGTCATCGGCGCACTCGTGACAGGCCTCGCGGAGAACTGACCGCCGGGAAAATCTCGATTGAGCACGTCTCTTCTGCTGATCGCTCCAAGCCCACGCTCCTCACCGGCGGGACCGATGACGGCTGCGCGCAGCGGACGCGCAGGCCACGCACATCACGCTGTCGGGCATAGCCCGCAGTCGCTCGCGCGCGATCGGCTGCCCGCAGGCGTCGCACGCGCCGTAGGTTCCCTGCTCGAGCTTGCTCAATGCTCGTTCGGTTCGGGCCAGCGTGCTCTCCAGCGATTGACCGACTCCGATCTCGGTGAGCCGGCTGATCGCCTCGGTCGTGCCGTCCCCGATCCGCTTGCCGAATCCCTGTGCGCTGCCGAGCTCAGGTCGCTGGGCGAGGACCGCCACGCGCGCGCTCGTTTGATCCCGCCGCTCTTCGAGCGCCGTACGGATCTCACCGAGATCGGGATGCTCGGTCCCTGCTGACACACCTCAGTCTTACCCCGATTCGATCGTCGCACCGAGATTTGCTCCCGCTCCCGGCCGACAGAAGACCGGACCCCTGTCCGGCTCTGCGGCGACGCCGGGACAGGCCGATCGGATGTGCGCTCGGGGACGAGGGCAAGACGCAAGCGATCGTCTGAGAGCTGACCCGCCCGCGAAGGACGTCAGCCGGTGATCGGTACGTGGCGAGGCTGACTCGACACTCGCTCCAACCAGGCCAGGGTCGCGGGGCGACCGGCGAGATCAAAACCAGCCTCGTCGGCGACGTGCGTATACGCATACAGCGCAATATCCGCGATCGTGTAGGCGTCGCCGACGAGATAGGGACCCAGTTCGAGCTGGCCCTCCAGGGCGTCCAGAGCGGCGTCGCCGCCCCTGCGCTTGGCGTCGAGCTCCTGATCTGTCGGGGACAGCTTCGCGACGGCCAGCCAGAATCGAAGTACTGCGATATATGGCTCGTGGCTGTACTGCTCGAAGAACAGCCATTGAAGGACCTTCGCCTGCTGGAAGCGATCATCGGGGAGATACGGAGTGCCTTGCGCCATGTGCCACAGGATGGCGTTGGACTCTGCGAGTGAGCGGCCGTCGTCGAGCACCAACGTCGGGACGCGTAGAGCCGGATTGAGGCCTGCGAGGAGCTGTGGACGGTTCGAGCGATCGATCACGTCGACCTCGTGTCGCTCATAGCTCAGACCGAGGTGCGCGAACAACAGCCGAACCTTGTAGCAATTGCCCGACACCGCAGAGTCATAGAGCAGCATCCGACGCGTCACTCGCCTGCGAGCTCGGCCTGGATAGACGCGCGAACCTTCTCTGAGGTCGCGCTCGTCACCGGTCCGGGTGACGGCAGATCGCGCTGCTCGATTCGGCGCACAGCGATCACCTCTCGCACGCTCGAGGCGACGAACGCCTCCTCGGCCGACTCGAGATCGACGCGTGTCGTGAGCGTCTCCTTCGCCGCCGCAACCTCGATCACGATCCGGCGAGTGATCGAGTCGAGGACGTGCTCGGAGAGCGGCGGCGTGCGCACGTCCCCGTCGGCGACCCAGAAGAACGACGCCGTCGGCAACTCCAGAACGCGGCCGTGCGGCGTCACCAGCAGCGCCTCGTCGAACCCGCGCTCGCGAGCGAGCCTCGTCGCAAGCATGTTGGCGGCGTAGGAGAGTGACTTGACGCCGTCGAGCACGCGCACGGGCGCGAACGTCACGTACCCGAGCGCCACGGCCTGGGGAAAGACCGGCAACGGCTCGAGCAGAACGATCCGGTGGCCGCCGCGAGTCGCGACTACTCGTAGCAGTGCATCGCCCGGCTCGGCCTTCGCGAGGAGCGCATCGATGTCGCGAGCGATCGCGACGACGTCCAGCTCCAAGCGCAGGTTCTGCGCCGAGCGCGCCATCCGCTTCAGGTGACGCTCGCGCGCAAACGCGACACCGTCGTACAGGCGCATGACCTCGAAGACGCCGTCGCCACGCAGCAGTCCGTCGTCGGTCACGGGAATGCGAGCCTCGGCCAGCGGAACCAGCTCGCCGTTGACGCAGGCGGTGTCCACCGAGCGAGCCTAGACGATGGTCCGAGCACCGACACTCCCTGGCCGAGTGCCCGACCGGCGCCGAGGCCGTTGTGCGGATAGCCTGACGGGTTGGTGGGAACACCCTGGGACGCGGGCACCTACGATCGGTCGAGCGAGCCTCAGCAGGCGTGGGCCTCGGAGGTGCTCGCACGACTGGACGGCGTCGCGCCGGACGCCACGGTACTCGACGTCGGCTGCGGTACCGGGCGCGTGACGGAGGCGCTGCTGGCGCTCGTGCCACGAGGCCGTGTCCTGGCCTTTGACGCATCGGCGGAGATGGTCGCGCTCGCGCGCCGCAGACTCGGCGACCGCGCGGAGGTGTGGTGCCAGGACGTGCTCGACCTCGACCTGGACGAGCCCGTCGACGCGATCCTCTCGACGGCGGCGCTGCACTGGGTCCCCGACCATGATCGCCTCTGGCGGCGGCTGGCCCAGGCGCTGCGACCAGGTGGGATGCTCGAGGTCCAGTGCGGAGGAGTGGGCAACATCGACGGCGTCCGCCAAGTCATCGACGCGGTCGCCCGCGACGCCGCTCCGGAGCTCGTCGGCTGGTCGCCGTGGGTCTTCGCGGGGCCTCAGGAGACTGGCGAGCGCCTGCGGGACGCCGGCCTGATCGCGATCCGGTGCTGGCTGGAGAGGCGCCCGACCTATCCGCGCGACGTAGCCGCCTTCGTGTCCACGTCGATCCTTGCGGCACACCTGGCGCGCTTGCCTGAGGATAGTCGCGAACGGTTCGCCGCCGCGGTCGTCGCGGGTGTGCGTCTGCCACTCGACTACGTGCGCCTCAACGTCTCGGCGGTCCGCGGACCGGCCTGAACTCGCTTGTGCTTCAGCGCGTCGCGCCGATGCCTGAGGAGATCCGCCAGCTGTCTCGACGATGAGCAGCCGGTCGGCCGAATCGCCGGACGCCCCTAGACTTGCCAGAACGAGGAGAGGAGCTCAGATGGCAGCGAAGGCACTTCCCGGCGGGGCGTTCAGATTGGCCGAGGACATGACGGTCACTCGGATGGGGTACGGCGCGATGCAGTTGGCCGGCCCGCACGTGTTCGGTCCGCCGCGCGACCGCGACGCCGCCGTGGCCGTGCTGCGCGAGGCCGTTGAGCTGGGCATCACTCACATCGACACCAGCGACTACTACGGGCCGCACGTCACAAACGAGATCATCAAGGAGGCCCTGTACCCCTACCCGGACGGGCTGCACATCGTGACGAAGGTCGGAGCATTGCGAGACGCCGAGGGGGGCTGGCCGAAAGCGCTGGCTCCCGATCAGCTGCGCCGCGCCGTCCACGACAATCTGCACAACCTCGGCCTCGACGCACTCGACGTCGTCAACCTGCGCGTCGGCGGATTTGACAGCCCGGAGCCCGGGTCGATCGCCGAACCGCTCACCGCGCTCGCGGAGCTGCGGCAGGAGGGATTGATCAAGCATCTCGGTGTCAGCACCGTCTCCGCCGGGCAGGTCGCCGAAGCGCAGTCGATCGCGCCGATCGTCTGTGTGCAGAACTTCTACAACGTCGTCCAGCGGGTCGACGACGCCCTGATCGACTCTCTCGCCGCGCAGGGCATCGCCTACGTGCCCTACTTCCCGCTCGGTGGCTTCTCCCCGTTGCAGTCCAGCAGGCTGGAATCACTCGCCGCCCGTCTGGAGGCCACGCCGATGGCCGTCGCGCTGGCATGGCTGCTGCAACGCTCGCCGAACATCCTGCTGATTCCCGGTACCTCATCCGTCGCGCATCTACGTGAGAACGTCGCCGGTGCTGCGCTGAGCCTCTCTGACGACGAGCTCGCGGAGCTGAACAGGATCGGCTCGAGCTGATGGGCACCGACCCGCGTGCTGACCCTTCCGAGAAGAACTGGCGCCTCCAGGCCGAGCTCGACGCCGCGGACGGACGCGGCGCGCTCGAGACGCTCGTCGGCGCGCTGCGCGATCCCGCCGCGCTGAGGAGGATCGAGGCGAGCGTCCCTCATGACGTCGTGATCACACACGACGGAAGCCTGCTGTTCGCCTACGCCGCGGACGAGGCGACGATCGATGCGACTCGCGGTGCGATCGAGAGCGTCGCCGGACGCGACGAGCTCGCGGTCACAGGCATCCGGATCAGCCATTGGGACAGCCGGCTCGACGACTGGCGAGCGCTCGACCCGCCGCCGGCGACCGCGCCGGAGCAGCGGGCGCTGGCTGCAGCCGAGCGCGACGCGACGACGGTCGAGACGCGAACCCTCGTGGCCAGCGCCGGCAACCTGATCCGCGACGAATTCGAGCAGTCACTGCGCGAGTGGGCGAACGAGCTCGGGGTGCAGTGCAAGGTGATCGAGCACCCCCATCTCCTGCGCGGCCAGGTCGCGTTCACCGTCACCGGCACGAAGCGCAAGCTCGACGAGTTCGCCGATGGTCTGAAGGCGGAGGAGCGCGCGACGATCCGCACCGAGACCAACGTGATGCTGAGCCCGCTGTAACGGCGCGCCCGCCCGGCACGACGGCGCGGCGGTCGCCTTACCCTGCAGTGCCCGCCTCCACGCTGAAGCGAGATCCAGGCGGAATCGCCGCGACATTCCCGCGTCTGCTCGCGGCGTCCGCAGCGTGATCGACGGGCCACGCGCCGCAATCGCAGGAGTAGTCTGGAGTGCCGTCTGATCTCGACACACAACGAGGCAGGGAGACCGCGATGAGCACGCAAACGATGATCGCCAGCGACGAGCTCTTCATCGGGGGTGAATGGATCAAGCCGCAGGGCTCGGATCACATTTCCGTGGTCGCCGCCAGCACGGAGGAGCCCGTCGGGTCGGTGCCGGAGGGTACCAACGCCGACATCGACGCAGCCGTGCGCGCGGCGCGTTCCGCCTTCGAGGACCCGAGCGGTTGGTCGTCGTGGTCGAGCGAGGATCGCGCGCAGGCGCTCGAGCGGCTCGCCGGGGCGCTCGAAAGCCGTGGGGAGGAGACCGCTCGCCGAGTCTCGCTGCAGAACGGCATGCCGATCTCGATCGCACTGCAGGCGGAGGCGGTCTTCCCGGCCGTGCTCGCGCGCTACTACGCAGGACTGATCCGCCAGGCCGTGCTCGCAGAGGATCGACAGGGACTGCTCGGCGGCACGATCCACGTGCTGCACAAGCCGGTCGGCGTCGTCGGGGCGATCGTGCCCTGGAACTTCCCGCAGGTGCTCACGATGTTCAAGCTCGCGCCGCTGCTCGCGGCCGGCTGCACGGTCGTCGTCAAGCCCAGTCCCGAGACGGTGCTCGACAGCCTCGTGCTGGCCGAGGCGATCGTCGAGGCGGAGTTGCCGCCAGGCGTCGTGAGCATCGTGCCCGGCGGTCGTGAGCTGGGCGCGTACCTGGTCGAGCACCCCGGCGTCGACAAGGTCGCGTTCACCGGCTCGACCGCGGCCGGCCGGACGATCGCGCGTCGCTGTGGCGAGCTGCTGCGCCCGGTCACGCTGGAGCTCGGCGGCAAGTCGGCGGCGATCATCCTGGACGACGCTGATCTCTCACAGTCGGCCGAAGCGCTGTTCGCCGCCACGCTGCTCAACAACGGACAGACCTGTTACCTCGGCACGCGCGTGCTCGCTCCGCGAGCTCGCTACGACGAGGCGCTCGAGATTCTCGGCGGTCTCGCGAGCGCGCTGCAGGTCGGCGACTCGCTCGACCCCGCCACGCAGATCGGACCGATGGTCAGCGCCCGTCAGCGGGACCGGGTCGAGTCCTACATCGCGAAGGGTCGCAGCGAGGGCGCCAGGGTGATCGCCGGCGGCGGTCGCCCGCCCGAGCAGGATCGCGGCTGGTTCGTGCAGCCGACGGTCTTCGCCGACGTGGACAACAGTTCCACGATCGCGCGCGAGGAGATCTTCGGGCCGGTGCTCGCGGTGATCCCGTACGACGGCGTCGATGACGCCGTCGCGATTGCCAACGACTCCGAGTTCGGGCTGGGCGGCAGCGTGTGGACCAACGACAGCGAGCGCGGCCAGGACGTCGCGAAGCGCGTGCAGACCGGCAGCATCGGGATCAATCACTACACGCTCGACCCCGCCGCCCCGTTCGGCGGGGTGAAGGCGAGTGGCATCGGACGCGAGCTCGGCCCCGAGGGCCTCGACGCGTACTTCGAGCTGCAGTCGATCTACGAGGCTCCGCCCCAGGGTGCGGACGGCACTTAGTCAACACGGCTCCCGTCTTGCCCGACAGCGGCCGTCCTCGCCCGCTCGGGAAGCGCGATCCAGGCCTCGGCGCCTCCACGGGCCCGATTTGTGACGTGCGCGCCGCCTCCGTGCGCGCGCGCGATGCTCGACACGATCGAGAGGCCCAACCCCGCGCCCTCCCTGGTGCGGCCGAGATCGGGGCGACTGAAGCGCTCGAAGGCGTGCCCGACGTAGCTCGCGGGAAAGCCTCGACCGCCGTCGGTCACTCGGAGATCGACGACTCCGTCGTGAGAGGTCGCCGAGAGCGCGACCGTTCCCGCGCCGTGACGCAGGGCGTTGTCGAGGAGGTTCGAGAGTGCTTGCTCGATGCGCAACGGATCCGCGTGGATCGCAGTCCCATGTTGCACGCTGACCACGACGTCTCGTCCCTCTGAACGGGCTCGTCGCGCGTAGCGCTGTCGGACCCGCTCGATCACCTCCGCGACCTGCAGATCGACCGGCTCGACCCTGAGCCTCCCCTCCTCGGCCTGGGCGAGCGTCAGCAGGTCACGCGCCAGATGGGAGATCCGATCGGTCTCGGCGTCAGCTGACGCGAGGGCCGATCTGAGCTCGCGCTCGGACTTGCCGCCATTGAGCGCCTCCTCGAGCTCTAGCTTGAGAATCGCAAGCGGTGAGCGCAGCTCGTGGCTCGCGTCCGCGACGAAGCGCCGCTCCCGCGCAAATGCCGCATCGTTGCGATCGAGCATCTCGTTCAACGTCAGCGCGAGGCGTCGCAGCTCGTCGCGTGCGGCAGGCATCGGCAGCCGCTCGCCGGGCTCGGCCACCGAGAGCCGTTTCGCCTGCCGCCGCATCGCCTCCACGCTGCGCAGCGACATCGCGGAGACGCAGTATCCGAGCAGCGAAGCCAGCAGGAGCGCAATCGGTCCGCCAAGGAGCATCACGGCTCGCAGGCCGCCCAGGGCCGCGGCGCGACTCTGCAACGACGTGGCGACGACGACGAGCAGCGATCGGTCTTGGGCGCGCACCGGCGTCGCCAGCGCGCGGGCCTGCCCCGGCACCCCTGCGATCACCCTCGTCACGAAGGTGGGGCCTCGGCGCGCGCGTGCGATCTCACGATCGCTCAGGGCCGGCTTATGCGGGATCCCCGGGGTTTGATCGACGATCCTGCCATCCGCACTCAGGACCTGCGCGAACCCCGGATCCGTGCGACCGAGGCGGGCTCCGCCGGCGTCCGCGAGCCCCGTGTCCGCCTGGTTGACGAGCGCTCGGACATCGCTGGTGCGCGAACGCAGGCCCTGGTTCAGCGACTGATCGAGGCTCTTCTGGAAGCTCGCATAGATGAAGATCCCAAGCCCCGTCAAGAGCAGCGCCATCGCCGCCGCGAACGCGAGCGTGAGCTTGACGCGCAGTGAGAGGCGGAGGCTGCTGGCGCGCATCAGGCAGTGAGGCGATATCCGCCGCCGCGAACCGTCTCGATCGTCGCTCGCCCGAACGGCCGGTCGATCTTCTCGCGGAGGCGCCTGATGTAGGCGTCGACGACGTTCGAACGATTCTCATAAGCCTGGTCCCACGCCGCCTCCAACAGCTCGATTCGCGAGATCACCTCGCCGGGCCGAGCCATGAGCGCTTCCAGAAGCAGCAGCTCCTTGGCGGACAACGACAGCTCGGACGATCCCCTCCAGACCCTCATTCCCAAGGAGTCCAGTCGCAGATCGCCGATTTGGAGCACCGCGGCGCGTCGGGTCGGCGGGCGACGGGCGAGCGCCCGCACTCTCGCGAGCAGCTCCTCGAACGAGAACGGCTTGATCAGGTAGTCATCTGCGCCCTCGTTGAGCCCGGTCACGCGGTCGCCGATCCCGTCGCGCGCCGTGAGCAACAGGATCGGCCACCGGACCCCGTCGGCGCGCAAGCGGCGGCAGGTCTCGAACCCGTCGATTCCCGGCAGCATCACGTCGAGGATGAGGACGTCGAAGCGTGTGCTGCCGGCCATCCACAGGGCGTCCTCCCCGCGCTCCGTCACGTCCACCAACACGCCGTGGCGCTGGAACGCGCCGCGCAGCAGACCAGCCAACTTCGCGTGATCCTCCACGATCAGAATGCGCATCGCCAGAGCCTGTCAGCGTGACCTGAACGCCGCCTGAAAGGCCCCGGGACGGATCGGGCGATCCGTCCCGAGGGGTCACGCAGAACGACCGGACGCCGCCTATTCTTGGGCTTCGCTTTCGTTGTTGACTTCGCCCGGCGAGTCTTCGTGGCCACCGGGGCCGTCGCTCGGCGACGAGCTCTCCGACGTGCTCTCGGGCGCCGTCTCAGTGGAGCTCTCGGTCCCGGGCGACTCGGACGTGGCGGCCGAAGAGCCGTTGGCGTCGGGCGAGGTCTGGTCACCGGACTGAACGCGATCGGCGTCGGGGCCGCCGGCGGTCTCCGTCGACTTCGCGAGGACGTGCATCGCAGGATGATTCGGGGCCTTGGCGTGTCTTGTCTGCGTGGCCGACGCGATCGCCGAGCCACCGAGGGCAACGGCGAGAAGAATCGTCGCGACGCCGGTAGCTGTCTTCAATCTCTTACGCATCGTGGTACTCCTTCGATTGGGGTCATCAGTGATGCCGAAGCTAGGGAGGGCTTCATGACGGCACGATGAAACCGTCGCGTCGCAGGTCCTCTTCGCGAAGACTTCGCACTCGGCCGAAGTGCTTGCTGCTACGGTTGATGGCTCAAGTTGGGCGCTTTGCCCAATGTCGCAGTGCCCGCGCTCGTAGCCTTTGCTCAGCAATCTCCGCGTTCGCAGCACTATCTACGCCGGAGGAAAACAATGGCTACAGGAACAGTTAAGTGGTTCAGTGACGAGAAGGGCTTCGGGTTCATCACGCCCGACGACCAGTCCAAGGACTTGTTCGCGCACCACTCGGCGATCATCGGCGACGGCTATCGCTCGCTCGCCGAAGGAGCGAAGGTCTCCTACGACGCCGAGGCCGGGGACAAGGGCCCTAAGGCCGTCAACATCCAGCCGGTCTAGTACCGGCTGCTGGGCAGCGGGTCCCGCCCGGGGCCCGCTGATCTCAGCGGGACAGAGACGGCGTCGGCCGAGTCGGCTCGGCTGAACACGACGCCTGACGGTTCGGGGCGCGGTCGGCAGCACAGTCGTCACTTCGCAGCGAGGCCGGTCCGGCGGTGTCCGGAGTGGTCAGACGGACCATCCACGCGGATTCGCAGCTCGGACCGCGCCCGCCAGGGCGCGCGGAACTTCAAGGCAAGGGAGGACGACATGGCCTCAAGCGGCAAGAAGAAGACCACGATGGCGAAGCTCATGCGCGAAAGCAGGCTCCGCGAGCGTCGGCTGGACAAGCAGGCAAGGAAGGACGCGCGCAAGCAGGCACAGGCCGATGGCACGGATCTGTCCGGCGAGACGCAGGACGCGACGAGCGGTGAGGCACCTCAGCTGGATGTCGATCAGCCTGCTCTCGCACCCGTCGCCCAGGCACACCCGGACGCCTGATCGACTCGCCGCGACCGGCTCGAACGCGACGCGCGACGCCTAGCGACTCCGGACTCCGGGCTCGGGGAGGTCCGCCTCGCGCGCCCGCCAAGCCGCCTCGCGCGCCCGCCAAGCGTAGACTCGTCCGGTGCCTGGGAAGCCGAAGATCCGCTGGCTGGACGAGCCCGAAGAGAAGGACTACCTGGCCGCGCACAGCTTTCTCAGCATGGTCATCGGACCGTCCTCGCTCGCGCAGGCGATCGCCGACCTGCGGATCGCGCCGCTCGGGCACTGGGCCGCGAAGGACATGCTGCGCGCGGCGGGACTGCCGCCGCTGAAGCCGAAGCAGAGCGCCGAGGTCGCCGAGAAGCTGCAGAAGATCAAGGATGGGATCCCGATCTCGCCGGTGCTCCTGGTCGGCGGGATCAGGGAGTACCTGGTGATCGGCGATGGCTACCACCGCGCCTCGGCCGCCTATCGCGTAGACGAGGATTCGCAGGTGCCCAGCAGGTTGCTGTGGTTCGGTGAGCGCCCAGCCTGAACATCTCGGCGCCGGCAAGGGCGAGCGTCCCAACCCGAGTGACTGGCGTCTGGCGCGCGACGCGTGGTGGGTGGATCGGTTCGCGGACTCGCGCTTCGAAGGGCGGCGTCTGTTCGCAGAGCTGGTCGGGACCTTCCTGCTGGTGCTCGCCGGAGCCGGGGCGGCGGTCGTCGCCGCGGCGACCCACGTCGCGATCGGTCGCGTGGCTGCCGTCAGCGCCCCCGGCCTGACCGTCCTCGCGGTGATCCTGTCCGTGGGGGCGGTGTCCGGCGCGCACCTCAACCCGGTCGTAAGCGTCGCATTCGCGATGCGCGCCGACTTCCCCTGGCGCCGCGTTCCCGGCTACATCCTCGCCCAGCTGCTCGGCGGCACGCTCGCGGTCCTGCTTCTGCTCGCGATGTTCGGACGCGTCGCGTCGCTCGGAGCGACGACGCCCGGGCACGGCATCAGCGACGTGCAGGCGACCGTGATGGAGCTCGTGCTGACGGCCGGGCTCGTCTCGACGATCCTCGGGACCGCTTCGCGTGCCCAGAATCTCGGGCCGATCTCGGCCTTCGGCGTCGCCGCCTACATCATCCTTGCCGGGCTCTGGTCGAGCCCGGTCTCGGGCGCCTCGATGAACCCGGCGCGGTCCTTCGCCCCCGACGTCGTCCTCGGGGACTTCGCGCATCTCTGGGTCTACCTCGCCGGGCCCCTCGCCGGTGCCGTGATCGCCGTCGGGCTTTCCCGCGTCCTACGCGGGCCGGGCGGACGCGACCCGCTGGCGAGGCGAGCCGCGTCCGGCTCGTAGGTCGAAGGACCGGCGCGCGCGGGGAATCGCGCGAGGCCCGCTTCGATCCGGTGTGCGATCGTTCGGCCGTGGATCCGGAGCTTCCGCTTGGAGAGAGTGTCGAGTGGAGCGGCGCGCGGGCGCCTGAGCGCACGACGCTGCGCGGCGCGCATGCACTGCTGCGTCCGCTAGACGCCGCGCTCGACGCCGCGCCGCTCTACGCCGTCTCGCATCCGCCCGAAGGCGATCCGACGATCTGGACCTACCTGCCCGATGGCCCCTACGAGAGCGCCGAGCACCTGCGGCGGATGCTCGCATCGGCAGAGGCCTCCGAGGATCCCCTCTACTTCGCGATCGAGCGCAAGGGCGGCGAGCGCGCGCTCGGGCTCGCCTCCTATCTGCGGATCGAGCCGGCGTCGGGCGTGATCGAGATCGGGCAGATCTGGTTCGGCAGGCCGCTGCAGCGCACGTCGGCGGCGACCGAGGCGATCTACCTGCTGGCCCGTCACGCCTTCGACGAGCTCGGCTACCGGCGCCTCGAGTGGAAGTGCAACGCGCTCAACGCCGCCTCCAGACGGGCTGCCGAGCGGTTCGGATTCGACTTCGAGGGGATCTTCCACAAGCACCAGGTCGTCAAGGGGCGCAACCGCGACACGGCGTGGTACTCGATCACCGACGAGCGCTGGCCGCCCGTCAGGGCCGCCTTCGAGGCATGGCTCGCGCCGGAGAACTTCGCTGCCGACGGGTCACAGCGCCGATCGCTGCTCGCGCTGCGACATCACTGAGCCGCCGATCTGCCCGAGACTTAAAGAATCGCCGCGGGAAGCCGATGGGAGTCGAATGACCGCGCCACTGTCCAACCTGCAACCGGATCAGGATCACGTCGAGCGACCCGAGCCCACCAGCGACGCGCTCGCGGTGGACCTTCGCCGGCTCGGCGAGGCCGCGCTCGCGCGTTGCCCGGACGTGCTCAGAGAGACCGTCACTCAGACCTCTAGGTCCGGCCAGCACGTCGACGCGCCCGTGCAGAGCAGCTTCGAAGAGATCTGCGTAGCCTCGACGACGGCCGTCGCCCGCTGGATCGCCGGCGAGGGCCTCGAGGTCACGCACGATGCCAGCCGCGCGACGTCGCAGATCTTCGGCGAGCTCGCCGCCCACCGCGCCGCGACATTGCACGAGGTGACCCGACGCAGCCTCTGGTGGCGAAACGTGATGGCCGACGTGATGCGCGAGTGCGCTTCGCAGCTCGACGTCTCCCAGGAGGCGCTCGCGCAGGCGCTGACCATGCTCCAACTGAGCCTCGAGCTGAGCATCCTGAAGGTCTGCGAGTGCTTCGAGAAAGAGCGCGAGCGAACCGACGAGGAGCTCGCGCGCCGCGAGGAGGAGCTCGCGTTCCTCGCCACGCACGATCCGCTGACGGGGCTGCCCAACCGTACGCTGATCCTCGATCGCGCCGAGCAGATGCTCGCCCGCGGCGCACGCACGCAGGCGCCGGTCGCGGCGCTGTTCATCGACCTCGACAACTTCAAGACGATCAACGACACGCTCGGCCACAACGTCGGTGACGAGCTGCTGAAGGCGGTCGCCGCGAGGCTCGACGCGGTCGTCCGCGGCGCCGACGCGCTCGGACGCCTCGGCGGCGACGAGTTCGTCGTGATCGTCGAGGAGGTTTCGGCGACGGCGGGGCCCGAGCTCGTCGCCGAGCGCCTGCTCGACGCGCTGAAGCAGCCGTTCAGGCTCGGTCGCGACGAGCAGACGACGATCACGGTCAACGCGAGCATCGGCGTTGCGGTCGGCGAACGGATCGCCGCCGCCGACCTCCTGCGGGACGCCGACATCGCGATGTACCGCGCCAAGTGGGACGGGCGCAACGGCTTCGCCGTGTTCGAGAGCGCGATGAAAGACACCGTGCAGAACCGGATGGAGCTCGAGATCGAGCTGCGGGAGGCGCTCGAGAACGACGAGTTCGTGCTCGCCTATCAGCCGACGCTCGACCTGAGCAACATGCGCCCGACGGGCGTCGAGGCGCTCGTCCGCTGGCAGAGCCCCAAGCGCGGGCTCGTGCAGCCCGACTCGTTCATCCCCTTGCTGGAGGAGACCGGGCTGATCGTCGACGTCGGCAGATGGGTCCTGCGCGAGGCGTGTCGCCAGGCGGCCGAGTGGCGCGCAGCCGGGCACGCGATGAGCATGGCCGTCAACGTGTCTGCTCGCCAGCTCGACACCGATCGGCTGCTCGCCGAGATCGAGGACGCGCTCGCCGACAGCGGGCTCGAGCCGCACGCGCTGACGATCGAGATCACCGAGACGACGTTGATGCACAACATCGCGGACACCGCGCGGCGACTCACGGAGATCAAGGAGCTTGGCGTACGGATCGCGATCGACGACTTCGGCACCGGCTACTCCTCGCTCGCTCATCTGCAGAGGTTCCCGGTCGACGCCCTGAAGATCGATCGGTCGTTCGTCTCGGGCCTGAAACACAACAAGGAGAGCGAGACGCTGATCCACACGCTCGTGCAGCTCGGCAAGGCGCTCTCGATCGAGACCTTCGCCGAGGGGATCGAGGAGCAGCAGGAGCTCTCGCTGCTGCGCGACGAGGCCTGCGACAGCGGTCAGGGGTTCCTGTTCGCGCGGCCGCTGGACGCTGCCTCGACACAGGAGTTCTTCGCGACGTGGGCCGCGAGCGCGGAGCGCCTCGCAGCCTCAGAGCCCTGACGGTAGGCCAGGTAGTGTTGGCGCGTGCGGCGTGCGCGACGCATCGCGAAGCGCTCGGTGCTGGCCTTCTACGAGGATCAGGGTACGCACCACGCGGCCGCGCTGACGTACTACGCGCTGATGTCGCTGTTCCCGACGCTGCTCCTGGCGGTCTCGCTGCTGGGCGTGCTGGGGGAGTACCCGGACACCTATAACGCGATCGTCGTTCACCTGCGCGGAGTCGTCCCGGCGACCACCTTGGCGCCGCTCGACACGGCGGTCCGAGCGGCATTGAAGAGCAAGGGCACGGCCGCGATCGGCCTCGTGGTCGCGACCGTGACCGCCCTCTACGGCGCCACCGGTTACCTCGAGGCGGCGCGGCGCGCGCTCAACGTCGTATTCGAGGCCCGCTTCGGTCGCAGCTTCCTGCGCCGCAAGCTCACCGACATCGTCTCGACGGTCGTCCTGCTGGCGCTCGTGCTGACGACGCTCCTGCTGATGTTCGCGGGCGGCGGCGTCGCAGATGAAGTCCTGGGCGCCGGCGCCGCGTCGGTCTGGCGAGTGGTCCGCTGGCCCGCCGCCTTCCTCAGCGCCCTGCTCGTCTTCTCGTCGATCTACTACATCACGCCCGACGTGCGCCAACGCGCGTTTCGCTGGATCACGCCCGGGGCCGTCGCCGGCGTCGCGCTGTGGCTCCTCGCCTCGGCCGCGTTCTCGAGCTACCTCGCGAACTTCAAGAGCTTCAACGTCACCTACGGCTCGTTCGCGGCCGCGATCATCCTGCTCGTCTGGCTGTGGCTGACGAACGTCGCGCTGATCTTCGGCGCCGAGGTCAACGCCGAGATCGAGCGGCTCCCGCGGGCCCCTACTTCACCGCCGTGAACACGTCGGCCCCGAACGTCGCCGCCACCGAGGCGGCGTCGGCGAGGCGCGGGAGGCCGAGCAGCGACTCCCAGCTCGCGAGCGAGGAGTAGTGGTTGTACGGGGTCGCGCTGGTCGTGCCCGGCTTGATGAACGGCGACAGGAGCACGGCGCCGACACGGCCCCCGCCGGGGCCCGTGATGCCGGGCTCGGGCGAGCCTGGGCCCGGCGACTCCCCGCAGCACGCTTCGGGTTTCGGAGCTCGCGGCCTCGTCGAAGACGATCTCGAGCAACCCGTTTTCGCGGAACGCCTGCGAGCCGGTGATCTTTGGGACCAAGGTTTCGAGGAACGTGTCGATGTCGGCGACCGCCGGCGTTGCTCGCGGCGCGATAGAACCCACACCGTGGCCGACCGGGGGGACATCGACTTCACGTACTCGCTGACCGATCGCGTCTTCCGCCTGAGCATGGGCGAGCTGGCCGACTTCAGCGGCGCGAAGTACGACGGCGACTTCTCGCTCAGCCTCGAGCAGGCGCAGCGGCGCAAGCACGCGTACGTGACCGAGCAGCTCGGGCTCGAGCCGGGTCGGCGCATGCTCGACGTCGGCTGCGGCTGGGGTGCGCTGCTCGACTTCGTCCGCCGTCACGGCGTCGCCGGCGTCGGCCTGACGCTCTCCTCGGCGCAGCTCGCCGCCTGCGCTCGCCATGGCCTCGACGTGCACTTGTTCGACGGTCGAGAGATCACGCGCGAGAGCTTCGGCGGGTTCGACGCGGTCGCGAGCCTCGGCGCGTTCGAGCACTTCTGCTCGCCCGAGGACTACCGCGCCGGGCGCCAGGAGGCCGTCTACGAAGCGATCTTCGAGCGGATCGCCGGCGTGCTGCCCGAGGGTGGGCGACTCTACCTGCAGACGATGGTCTACGGACGCAACATGATTCCCGCGCAGGAGGCGCTCGCTGCGCTCGACGCGTTGCCGCCGGCGGGCTCCGACGCGTGGTATCTCGCGCTGCTCGCGCGGCAGTTCCCAGGCTCGTGGCTGCCGTGGGGCCAGGAGCAGGTGATCCGCTGCGCCGATCCGTCGTTTCGCCTCGTCTCGAGCGTCAGCGGACGGCTCGACTACATCGAGACGATCTCGCAGTGGAACGCGAGGATCGGCAGGCGCACCCTGCGTAAGTCGCTGCTCAAGCTGCGGCTCGTGCCGCGCTGGCTGACGAGCCGCGACTTCCGCCTCGCGTTCGCGTCGGGGGTCAGCGCGAACAGGGTCTGCTTCGAACGCGAGCTGCTCGACCACTACCGGCTCGTGTTCGAGAAGCGCGGCTGATCGCAGGTCGCGCACGCCGACGGCCGACGTCGACGCGGTCACGGCCAGGCTCATGTGTGACGGTCGAGGACCGGGGCGTGCGCCCCGGCCGCCCAGCGTCGGCCGGGCGGCGCCGTTGTCGCGGGCGAGCGAGGCTCAGCCGGACGCGCCGGCGCGCGTCGACCTGCGCGCCTGCGCAAATGAGACGAGGCGCTTGGCGTCCTCGTCCCACAGCTTCAGCGTGACGGCACGCGCGCCGTCCCACAACGACAGCGTCGGCACGGCCTGGAAGATCGGGTTCTCGTCGTGCGCGCGCTGCAGGTTGTAGTTCGGGATCCGCGCGCTCAGGTGGTGCACGTGGTGAAAGCCGATGTTGCCGCTGCAGAACTGCAGGACGCGCGGCAGCTTCAGGTAGGAACTGCCCTTCAGCGCGGCGTCGGCGTAGCTCCAGCTCTCGCCGCTCTCCCAGTAGGCGTCCTCGAACTGGTGCTGGACGTAGAACAGCCAGATCCCGGCCGAGCCGGCGAGCAGCGCGGGGATTCCGCAGATGATCAGGTAATCGATCGGGCCGATCAGCAGGCAGAGGGCGCCGATCACGATCGCGAGCGCGACGTTCGTGAAGATGACGCTGCGGCGCATTCGTGGCCGCGCACCCTTGGCGACGATCCGTGGGCCGATCATCATCGCGACGATCGGGCCGAGCACGAACATCACGAGCGGATTGCGCAGCATCCGATAGGCGGCGCGAGCGCGTGGCGGAAGCGCGTCGTATTCGGCCACCGTGAGTGTGCGCACGTCACCGACGCCACGCCGCTCGAGGTCGCCCGACGTCGCGTGGTGGACCGCGTGGTCGTGCTTCCAGCGGAGGAACGGCGCGTACAGGAGCACCCCCGTCGCCATCCCGATCCACGCGTTCAGGCGCTTCGATCTGACGAACGAGCCGTGCGAGCAGTCGTGAAAGACGATGAACGTGCGAACGAGGAACGCCGCGGTCGGGATCGCGAGCGCGAGCGCGAGCAGAAACGAGACTTGGAGCGCGAGGTACATCGCGACGGTCAGAGCGAGATAGGGGACGACCGACGTCGCGATGCTCAACAGCGCTCGCCCGTCGTGCGCTTTGGCGTACGGCGCGAGCGCCTCGCGCAGACGCGCTTCGCCGTGCTCGTCCGCAGGCTGTGGGTCACGGATGTCGATGGGCGGCGCCGCGGTCTCGAGAGCCGAGGCGACTTGGGTCGTGGTGGAACCCAAAGGTCCCCCTTCCATGAAGGCGCATAAGGCTGCCCCGACTGAGCAGCCTAGGTAATGGTCGAAGACTACCCGCCCTACGGGCGTCACGCGCCGATCCCATCAAATATCCGAGCCGCGCGCCGCTCACTCGCGGTAGGGTGCTCGGCACGCGCGCCGGCCGATCCGCCGGCTCGCGTAACAGAGAGAGGGAGCGATGCGACCGCCCACGTTGTTTCGAGATCGTCCGCGACCGGTTCAGATCGCCTTGGGCGGCTTCGTGCCGGTTGCGTTCGGCGCGATCACCGGGGTCGTCCTCGGACTGTCCGCCGGGGGTTACTGGGGTCTCTCGGCGCTCGCTGCGATCGGCGGCGTGCTCGCCGGCTTCGAGCACCGCGACGGCTGGGGCGGCGCCGATCGCGGCCTCGCCGGAGGCGCGCTGTTCGGCCTCGGCGTGCTGGTCGCGCACGCGATCGCCGGGACGCACGCGAAGGTCTCGCTCGGCAGCTTCCCGCCGTTCGTGGTCGTGATCGACGCGATCGCCGGCATGTTCCTCGGCGCGCTCGGCGGCCGCCTGGCGCGCGCGCAGCGCGAGCGCCGGCCGGTCATCGAGGAGTCGGGCTGAGCCGCGGCGCGGTCCTCGCGAGCGGCCACGGCGCTAGAGCGGCTCCGCCGGCGGATCGCCGCCACCGTCGAGAATGCGCTGCGTCCACGCGACGTCGTGCCAAGCGCCGAGCTTGAAGCCGATCCGCCGGTACGTGCCGACCGGCTCGAAGCCCATCGCACGGTGCAGCGCGACGCTCGCCTCGTTCGGAAGCGTCAGGCCCGCGACGGCGACGCGGTAGCCGCGCTCGGTGAGGCGCCGCAGCAACTCCGCGTAGAGCGCCGTGCCGGCGCCTGTCCCGCGGCAGTCGAGCTCGACGTAGACGCTGACCTCGCAGGCCCAGCGGTACGCCGCGCGCGGGTTGAGCTCGCGCCCGTAGGCGTAGCCGACGACGCGCGCGTCGTCTTCGAGCACGAGCCACGCGTGCCGTCGCGAGGCCGTCGCGATCCGCTCGGCCATCTCGGTGGCGCTCGGCGGCTCGGCCTCGAACGTGATCGCCGTCGCGGTCACGTACGGCGCGTAGATCGCCGCGCAGGCGCTGGCGTCCTCGCGCGTCGCGTCGCGGAGAAGGCGTCGATCGGGCGCAGCGGGACTCGGCATCGCCTCCGATCTTCTCAGTCGCGCCGACCGCTTCGTCCTCGCGCGCGCCTCGATCGAGTGGGCCGCAGCTAGCCGATCGCGTAGACGAGCGAGACCTGCGCCGTCAACATGCAGCCCGCGCTCGACGCCTTCTTCGCCTTCGGCGTCTTTCGCTTCTTACGCTTCGGCGTCTGGGCGTGGCTCACGGCTGGTGCCGAGCTCGTCGGTGCGGCGGCCCCCGCGAGCAGGCGCGGCCCCGAGTTCGAGCCGAAGTCCGGCTGTTCGCCTTCGTACTGAACGTAGCCCGATTCGCCGCTGCCGGTGCACGAGATGTAGCCGCCGTCTTCCACGACGCTCTGGACGGCGGCCAGCGTGGCGCTGACCTTGCCCGCGAGAAAGCTCGCCTTGCTCTGGCCGTCGGCGACCGCCGCAGCCATCGCTTCGCGGTAGACGGCCGTCGCCGCCTGCACGTTGTCGCCCTGGCCGATCGGCACGTTCGCGACGCCCTGGACGCCGATCGTGCGCGGCGGCGTCGCGGTCGGGGCTTCGGCGACGGCGACGCCGAGCATGCTCGCGGCGAACAGCACCGCTGCCACCGCGACCATCGCTGCAAACGCTCGCTTCACCCAACCTCCCGGGTCGTGCTCGACGCTGCCAACAACCGCTTAAGTCTAGCGGCGGCGGTGACGCGCGTGGACGATGATTGTCGAGGGCCCCTCACGTCTCTGCTGGCACACACGATCGAAGAGGAGGGCTCTATGCCAGGCAGCGACCACGTGCGGCTCGCGCGCGAGCTCTACGGCGCGTACCGCTCGCGCGAGCGGAACGTCGTCGAGGAGCTGCTGAGCGACGACTTCGAGTTCTACAGCCCGGCCGACATCGGCATCGACCGTCGGCGCTACTTCGAGCGCTGCTGGCCGAACGCAGGGACGTTCGCCGACTTCGAGTTCACGCGGCTGGTCGAGTCGGGCGGGGAGGTGATCGTCACGTACGAGGCGACGAAGACCGACGGCAGCCGCTTTCGCAACACGGAGGTGCTGACGTTCGACGCCGGCAAGCTCTGCAGGGCCGAGGTTTACTTTGGCTGGAACCTGAGCTGACCGGGGCGCACGCTCGCCGACCCGCGCGACCGAGCGCAACGCTCGAGCATGTGCGCGAGACGATCGAGCAGGCGCGCCACCGCGAGCTCGACAAACACGAGCCGTCGAGCTGAGGCGCGCGGCCCCGACGCCCCCGCTGGGCTCAGGCGCTCGACGCGACCGGCGCGGGCGCGAGCGCGAAGCGCACACCGGTCAGCTCCTCGGAGACGTCCCACAGGCGCCGCGCCGTCTCCGGGTCGCGCGCGGCGCGCGTCGGCTTGACGAGCGTCGGCTCGCCGCGCATCTCCTGAAAGCCGTCTGGTCCGACGAACGAGCCACCGGGGAGCTCGGCGGTCGCGGCGTACAGCGTCGGCCGCGCGCCGCGCTCGGCGCTCTGCGCGTAGATCCGGTTGAGAATCACCGAGCCGAACCGCTCGATCCGCGACGGCGTGACCGCGAACTGCAGGTTCGTCGCTGCGTAGCCCGGGTGCGCGGCGACGCTCAGCAGATCCGCGCCGGCGGTCCGCAGCCGGCGATCGAGCTCGAGCGCGAACAGCAGGTTGGCGAGCTTCGACTGCCCGTAGGCGGGCCAGCGACGGTAGGAGCGCTCGCTCTGCAGGTCGTCGAAGTCGATCCGCCCGAACTTGTGCGCGGTGCTGCTGACGGTCACGACGCGGGCACCCGGCGTCGCGAGCAGCCGCGCGAGCAGCAGCCCGGTCAGCGCGAAGTGGCCGAGGTGGTTCGTGCCGAGCTGCAGCTCGAAGCCGTCGGCCGTCTTGCCGTGCGGCGACGCCATTACGCCGGCGTTGTTGATCAGCAGGTCGAGTCGCGCGTGCTCGTAGCGCTCGGCGAACGAGCGCACCGAGTCGAGCGACGCGAGATCGAGCGCCTCGACGTCGAGCGTCGCGCCGGGCGCGCTGTGGCGGATCGAGCTCGCGGCGCTGTCCCCCTTGGCCGTGTCGCGGCAGGCGAGCACGACGTGCGCGCCGGCGCCCGCCAGCCGGCGCGCCGCCTCCAGGCCGATGCCGCTGTTGGCGCCGGTGATCACGGCGATCCGGTTGTGCTGGTCGGGAATCTCGTACAGGTCGGAAGCCATCTTTGGGTCCTCTCAGAACGGTGCCGAAGTCGTGTCGCGACTATCTCACGTGCGAGGACTCCTCGCCGACCGGCATCGCCTGCCGCCTCTCCACGGACCCGGCGCGCGAGCGCCGGCCGGGCCGCCGACGGGCGCGGCGCTTCGTATCGTGGTCGCGGGGTAGGGGCGGATAGACGGCAACCGCTACGAAAGGCTGGAGGAGCGATGCAGAAACGGAAACTCGCAAACCTGGAGGTCTCGGCGCTTGGCCTCGGATGCATGGGCATGTCGGCGTTCTACGGCTCGGCCGACGAGGCGGAGGCGATTGCGACGATCCGGCGGGCGCTCGAGCTCGGGATCGACTTCCTCGACACGGCGCAGCTGTACGGTCCGATGACGAACGAGGAGCTCGTCGGCCGCGCGATCGAAGGCCATCGCGACGAGTACGTGATCGCGACGAAGTTCGCCCGCCGGATGGACGACGCGAAGCCGGGCGAGATGTCGACGATCGGGCCGCTCGACGGATCGGCCGAGCACGTGCGCACGTCGGTCGAGGGGTCATTGCTGCGCCTGAAAACGGATCGGATCGACCTCTACTACCAGCACCGCGTCGATCCGAACGTCGAGATCGAGGAGACGGTCGGCGCGATGGCCGAGCTCGTCGAGCAGGGCAAGATCCTGCACATCGGCCTGTCCGAGGCCGCGCCGGAGACGATCCGCCGCGCGCACGCCGTGCACCCGATCACGGCGGTGCAGACCGAGTACTCGCTGTGGACGCGCGACCCCGAGGCCGAGGTCGTGCCGACGTGCCGCGAGCTCGGGATCGGCTTCGTCCCGTACTCGCCGCTCGGTCGCGGCTTCCTGTCGGGTCGCTTCTCCTCGCCCGACGACCTCGACGAGAACGACTTCCGCCGCCGCGGCCCACGCTTCACCGGCGAGAACCTCGACGCGAACCTGAAGCTCGCGGCGAAGGTCCGCGAGATCGCGAACGACAAGGGCGTCACGCCCGCGCAGCTCGCGCTTGCCTGGGTCCTCGCGCAAGGCGACGATCTCGTGCCGATCCCCGGCACCAAGCGGCGCGCCTACCTCGAAGAGAACGCTGCCGCGGTCGAGATCGCGCTGAGCGAGGAGGACCTCGCGCGGATCGACGCCGAGCTGCCGGCGGCGGCCGGCGCGCGCTACGACGAGGCGGGGATGGCGTCGGTCAACCTGTAGCCGCGCCGCGCGCGAACCCCGCCGCGCCCCGCTGCGCGCGGCGGGTCCGACCTGCGTGAAGCTGCGCGAGCCCCGCCGCTACTCGCGCGGCAGCAGCTGCTGGACCGCCCAGGAGTTGCCGTCGGGGTCGGCCAGGTAGACGAACCTGCCCCACGGAAACTGCTCGACCTCACCGACGTCGACGCCCCTCGCCAGCAGCGCCTCGCGCGCGGCATCGGCGTTCTCGACGACGACCTGCAGCCCGGCGAGCGAGCCCGGCTCCATCTCGTGCACGCCGCTCGTCAGCGCGATCGAACAGGCCGAGCCCGGCGGCGTCAGCTGGACAAACCGCACCTCGTCGCTGACGCGTGCGTCGACGTCGTCGGAGAAGCCGAGCTTCTCCGTGTAGAAGGCCTTCGCACGGTCGATGTCGGCGACGGGGACCTGCACCAGCTCGAGTTTCCAATCCATCGTGTGCCTCGCTTTCGTCGGTTGCGCAAGTGAGGGCCAGCGTAAGTACGATTGCGGTCAATTACGGTCCGCAATTGTCGAGAGGATCTGCTCGATGCTGGAGACGTCCGCACGACTGTTGGAGCTGCTCTCGCTGCTGCAAGCGCGCCGCGAGTGGTCGGCGGCGGAGCTCGCCGAGCGCCTCGACGTCGGCGCGCGGACGATCCGGCGCGACGTTCACCGGCTCCGGACGCTCGGCTATCCGATCGACGCGACGCCGGGTGTGGCGGGCGGCTACCGGCTCGCTGCCGGCGCGTCGCTGCCCCCGCTGCTGCTCGACCAGGAGGAGGCCGTCGCGGTTGCGGTCGGCCTACGCGGCGCAGCGAGCGCGGGCGTCGCGGGGATCGAGGAGACGTCGGTGCGCGCGCTGGCAAAGCTCGAGCAGCTGCTTCCGTCGGCGTCGCGCCGGCGCGTCAACGCGGTCGCCTCGGCGATGGCGTCGTATCCGGCCTTCGGAGCGCTCGTCGACGCGGGCGTGCTCGCGACGCTCGCGGCGGCGGCGCGCGATTGCGAACGCGTGCGCTTCGGCTACCGCGATCGCGGGGGCGAGCAGAGCCGGCGGCTGGCCGAGCCGCATCGCCTGGTGCACACAGGGCGGCGCTGGTACCTCGTCGCATGGGACTGTGACCGCGAGGACTGGCGCACGTTCCGCGTCGACCGGATCGTCGCGCGCGTGTCGAGCCACGGCCGCTGCCGGCCGCGCGAGCCGCCGGCGCGCGACGTCGCGAAGTACGTCGCCCGTTCGATCTCCTCCGTGCGGGATCGCCATCAGGCTGAGATCGTCCTGCACGCGCCGCTCGAGCAGGCCGCGCGGCGCGTGCCGCGCGGTGTGGGGACGCTCGAGCCGATCGACGAGCGCAGCTGCCTGTTGCGGACCGGCTCTGACTGGCTCGGCGGCCTCGCCGTGCACATAGCCGACATCGGCTTCGACTTCGAGGTGCGCGACCCGCCGGAGCTCGCCGAGCAGGTGCGCGTGCTCGCCGGGCGATTCGCCCGCGCGACGTGCTGAGAGTGTCGCCGTCGCTCTATGCGGACGAGAGCAGCCCGCGGATCATCCGGAGCATCGCGTCGATGACGGTCGCGCGCGGCACGTCGGGCCGGTCGAGCCACCACAGCGCGAGCGCGGTCAACGAGCCGCGGACGATCTCGCCGAGCGGCTCGAGCTCGGCGTCGGGCAGCGGCGGGTCGTGCTCGCGCAACAGGGCGACGTCGGCGGCGCGCTGGCGGCCGCGCAGCTCCTGCTGGAGCTGGCGCAGCTCGACGTCGTCGGCGACGTCCTGAAACAGCAGGCGCGAGCTGTCGGGGTGCTGCTCGACGTGGGCGAACCACGCGTCGAGCATCGCCTCCAAGCGTGCCTCGTCGGGCTCACCGGCTTCGAGCAGGCGCTCGAGCGTCGCCGCGGCGAGCTCGTCGCGCCTGCGCTCGAGCAGCCGGACGTGCAGGTCGCGCTTCGACTCGAAGTGCCGGTAGAGGATCGGCTTGCTGACGCCCGCGGCCGCGACGATCTGCTCGACGGTCGTCGCCGCATAGCCGCGCTGCGCGAAGAGCCGCGCGGCGGCCTCTTCGATCGACGCGCGGCGCTCGGCCGCGGGCAGCCTGCGCGCGGGACGAGCGCCGAGCGTCACCGACGCTCTCTCGCCTGAAGTTACCATCTGGTATACTGAACAGTAACACAACTTCCGGTCAACCCCTGGAGGCTCACATGATCGTGTCCGTTCACCTCGCCGACGTAGGTGCCCGCCGCGCGCTGCGGCTGCTCCGAGAGAGCCTCGAGCCACGGGATACGCCGGGGCTGCGCTACGCCCAGGTAACGACGACGGCGCCGCTCGGCGGCGGTGTGCTGCCACGACCGACGCTCGGCCGCGTCGGGCTGATCGCCGCGTGGGACGGCGACGAGGAGCTCGACGAGTTCCTCGCGGGGCACCCGTTGGCGAGCGCGCTCGCGCATGGCTGGCGCGTGCGCCTGCGAGCGACGCACGTGTTCGGGGCGTGGCCGCGGCTGCCTGACCCAGTCGGCGAGGAGCCGGATCTGCGCGCCGACGAGCCGGCGGCGGCGCTGACGATCGGCCACCTGCGCCTGACGCAGACGCTTCGCTTCCTCCGAGCGAGTGGGAAGGCCGAGGAGCAGGCGGTGGGCGACCCGGCGCTGCTCGCGGCGACCGCCCTCGCTCGCCCGCCGCGGCTCGTCGCGACGTTCTCGCTGTGGCGCAACCTCGACGCGATGCGTGCGTACGTGCGCGGCGACGCCGACGCGAGCCACCGTGACGCGAGCCGCGCGCACGCCGCTCGCCCGTTTCATCACGACTCGGCGTTCATCCGTTGCCGACCGTACGCCGCCGAGGGGAGCTGGGACGGCGTCGAGCCGCTGACGCTCGCACGCGTCGCGTCGCGCGTCTGACCGGTCGGCGACGCGACGCGGCCGCCGCAGTGGCAATCGCGAGGCTGCAGCCGCGACCGATGCTCGGCGAACGTCCGACTTCGACTCCGGCTCGCGCCGCGATCGGATCGGGCGACGGCGTTAGGCTGCGGCGATGAGCAGCGAGCTGCAGACGACGGAGCGCGCGCTCACGGGCCGCTGTGCCTGCGGGCAGGTGCGCTTCGCGCTCGGCGCGCCGCTCGAAACGGCGCGCTACTGCCACTGCCACAACTGTCAGCGCCGCACTGGCACGTCGTCTTCGGCGAACGCGCGCGTCCGCGCGGACGCATTCAGGGTGCTCGACGGCGAGCGCCTGCTGCGCTCGTGGCGGCCGCAGGGCGGACAGGCGAAGTGGTACTGCGCCGACTGCGGCGGGCACCTGTTCAGCCGCCCCGACGACGGCGAGCACGTGTACGTCCGTCTCGGCGCGCTCGATGCCGACCCGGGCATCCGCCCCGAGTACCGCCAGTGGGTCAGCTCGGCGGTCACGTGGGAGGCGATCCCCGACGACGGGCTCCCGCGCTACGACGACGCCGGCCCGTAGCTGGCGCGGGCGCCGCCAAACCGGCTGCCGCTAGGTTGGCGGCGATGACCGGCGCAAGCGCGAGGTTCCGCTCAGAGCACCGTCGTGGACAGGCGTACGCGCTCGGTGCGGCGCTCGCCTGGTCGACCGGCGGGATCCTCCAGCGCCAGGTCGCCGCCGGCGCGGCCGACCAGATCGTCGGGCGCGCGATCTTCGCGTTCGTCGCCGTGCTCGGCTTCGTCTGGATCGGCGAAGGCGTCGACCCGCGCACGGCGCTGCGCTCGGTCGCGAACCGCGCCGGCCTCTCCGTCGCGGTCGGCATCGCTGCCGCCTCGGCGACGTTCATCATCGCGCTCAACCACACGACCGTCGCGCACGTGCTCGTGATCCAGGCGATCACGCCGATCCTCGCCGGGCTATTCGCGTTCTGGACGCTGCGCGAGCCGCTCTCGGCGCGCACGTGGGCGGCGATGGCGCTCGCCGTGCTCGGGATCGCCGTGATGGTCGGCGTGCCGCGCGGCGGCAACGCGCTCGGTGAGCTGATGGCGCTGCTCTCGCCGCTCGCGTTCGTGATCGTGCTCGCGCGGCGCCACCGCGACGTCTCGATGACGCCGGCGACGGCGCTCGCGCAGCTGATGCTCGTGCTCGGCGGCCTGCCGTTCGTCCACGTCGGGCAGCTGCACGCCGGCGACGTCGGCTGGCTCGCGCTGCTCGGGCTCGGCCAGCAGGGCTTCGGGCTCGTCCTCTTCACGCTCGGCGCGCGCCTGATCCCGGCCGCCGCGATGGGGCTGATCCTCCTGCTCGAGTCCGTCCTCGGCGCGGCGTGGGGCTGGCTCGGCACCTCCGAGGCGCCGACCGTCGCGACCGTGCTCGGTGGTCTGATCGTGCTCGTCGCCGTCGCGCTCAAGCTGCGCGAGGACAACGCGCACGCCGAGCGCGAGCGCCTGCGCGTGGCTACGCTGCCGTGATGGTGCGGACGCGCGACGTCGTCTCGTGAGCGAGCTCGAGTTCCTCGGCGCGCTCAGGTCGAGCTGCTGCGTCACTCCGAGCTGCACGCCGGGCGTCCCGAGCACGAGCTGTTCCAGACCTCGACCGTCCAGGCCCTGCTGGCCGGCGCCTACGACGGCGACGTCACGCTCGCCGAGATCCTCGAGCACGGCGACCTCGGGCTCGGCACGCTCGATGGCCTCGACGGCGAGCTGATCGTGCTCGACGGCGAGGCGTGGAAGGCGGAGCTCGACTGCACCGTGACGCGGCCCGAGCGCTCGGCGAGGACGCCGTACGCGGTCGTCGTGCCGTTCGCGCCCGGCGCGCCCGTCACGCTGTCTGGGCCGTTCGGCGACGATGAGCTCGAAGCGCGCCTCGGCGAGCGCGTGAGCGGCGCGCGGCGCCCGACCGCCGTGCGGATCGACGGTCGCTTCGCCGAGGTGCACGTGCGCTCGGTGCCGCGCCAGAGCCCGCCGTACGTGCCGCTTGCAGAGGTGATCGCCCAGCAGCACGTCAGCGTGCTGCACGACGTCGCCGGGACGATGGTCGGCTTCTGCTTCCCCGACGCGCTCGACGGGATCGAGATGGTCGGAGCGCACCTGCACTTCCTCAGCGACGACCGCGCGCGCGGCGGCCACGTGCTCAGCTTCACGCTGCTCGAGGCGAGCGCGCGACTCGACGGCGCGACGCGGCTGCACGTCGAGCTGCCCGGCGCCGTTGCGCAGCCACGCCACGGCACGGCGCTCGACGAGGTCGCGCTGCGCCGGATCGAGCGCGACGGCTGAGCGCCTCGGAGGGTCGGCTGCCGCCGCGCGAGCGGCGGTGCTAATACTCACGCGATGCCCTACGACGCCGAGCTCGGGCCGACGCGCTACCTCGCCGCCGAGGAGCGCTACGCGGCGATGCCCTACCGGCGCTGCGGGCGCAGCGGGCTGAAGCTGCCGGCGATCTCGCTCGGGCTGTGGCAGAACTTCGGCGACGACCGCCCGCTGCGTGACAGCCGCGCGATCGTGCGCCGCGCGTTCGACCTCGGCGTCACGCACTTCGACCTCGCCAACAACTACGGGCCGCCGTACGGGAGCGCCGAGACGAACTTCGGCCGGATCTTCGCGGAGGACCTCGCCCCCTACCGCGACGAGCTCGTGATCTCGACCAAGGCCGGCTATGACATGTGGCCCGGGCCGTACGGCGAGTGGGGCTCGCGCAAGTACCTGCTCGCGAGCCTCGACCAGAGCCTTGCGCGGATGCGCCTCGAGCACGTCGACATCTTCTACTCGCACCGCTTCGACCCGCAGACGCCGCTGCACGAGACGATGGGCGCGCTCGACGCCGCCGTGCGCGCGGGCAAGGCGCGCTACGTCGGGATCTCCTCCTACGGCCCCGAGCGAACCGTCGAGGCCGTGCGGATCCTGCGCGAGCTCGGCACGCCGCTGCTGATCCATCAGCCCTCCTACTCGATGCTGAACCGCTGGATCGAGACCGAGCTGCTCGACGTGCTCGAGCGCGAGGGCGTCGGCGCGATCGTCTTCTCGCCGCTCGCGCAGGGGATGCTGACCGACCGCTACCTCGACGGCGTGCCCGAGGATTCGCGCGTCCGCCGCGGCAACTACTTCTCCGACGAGCTGCTCAGCGAGGAGAACCTGGAACGCGTGCGCGCGCTGAACGAGATCGCCAAGCGGCGCGGTCAGTCACTCGCGCAGCTGGCGATCGCGTGGGCGTTGCGCGACGAGCGCGTCACCTCGGCGCTGCTCGGTGCGAGCAGCGTGCGCCAGCTCGAGCAGAACGTCGCCGCGCTGCAGCGGCTCGACCTCGCCGCCGACGAGCTCGCCGAGATCGACCGTCACGCCGAAGAGAGCGGAATCGACCTGTGGGCACAGTCGAGCCAGGCGTGAGCTCGGGCGCCGGCGCCCCGCACTCGGCGGCCCGGCAAGCGGGCGATGCTCCCCGCCTGAGCCCGGCGGCGCCGGCGCAGGCACCCGGCGCTACGCTCCCGCTCGTGCGCCGACCGCCGACAGCGCCCGTCGCTGGCGCAACCCTGATCGCCGGCTACGCCGTCGCCGTCGCGAGCGGCTCGCGCCCGCTCGGCGGCGCCGTGCTCGCCGCCGGCGGTCTCTGGTGCATCCGCGAGTGGGCGCGCCGCAACGACGCGCGCACGGCCGCGATCCTCGGCTGCACCGGCCTCGCCGCGTTCATCGTCTCGCACGTGCTCGCGCGCGCGATCGGCGCGTGGCCGGCCGTGTTGAGCGTCGCGGCCGCGATGGCGCTCGCTGCATGGCTGCGCGCCGATCGCGCGCGCGCCGGCGCTCGGCCCGTGACGGGCACCCCGCGCTAGCGCCGTCCTCGTTCTCAGCAAGCTCCCAGCTTTCTCAGCGCACGCTCTCACGTTGCGGCGCGATGATGCTCGCTGCACGTAGAGAACCCGCCATGTCCACGCTCCACGGAACCCGACGATGAACGCAGAGCGCGAGAGCGCCGAAGAGCTCGACGGCGGCCGCGTGCTCGTCGTCGACGACGAGCAGAACCTCGCCGAGGTCGTGACGATGGCGCTGCGCTTCAACGGGTTCACGGTCGAGACCGCGGGGAGCGGACGCGAGGCGCTCGCGGCCGTCGGCAAGTTCAAACCTCACCTGATCGTGCTCGACGTGATGCTGCCCGACATGGAGGGGTTCGAGGTCGCGGCGCGGCTCGGCGCGCAGCGCGCCGGCGTGCCGATCATCTTCCTGACGGCGCGCGACGCGACCGAGGACAAGCTGCGCGGCCTGACCGGCGGTGGCGATGACTACATGACCAAGCCGTTCAGCCTCGAGGAGCTGATCGCACGGATTCGCACGATCCTGCGCCGCACGGGCCACGCGACGGCGGATTCCGGGCGGCTCGTCTTCGAGGACCTCGAGCTCGACGAGGAGTCACGCGAAGTCACCCGCGCCGGGGCTTCGATCGAGCTGACCGCGACCGAATACCGGCTGCTGCGCTACCTGATGCTCAATCCTCGCCGCGTGATGACCCGCGCGCAGCTGCTCGACCACGTGTGGAACTACGACTTCGGCGGCGACGGCCGGGTGCTCGAGACCTACATCAGCTACCTGCGCAAGAAGCTCGACGCGCACGGCCCGTCGCTGATCAGGACCGTGCGCGGCGTCGGCTACGCGTTGCAGGCGCCCAAGCCTTGATGGCCTCGCTGCGCTCGCGCGTGCTCGCGAGCGTGCTCCTGCTCGCCGCCGCTGGGCTCGTCGCGCTCGCGCTCGTCACCTACGCCGAGCAGCGCTCGTTCCTGCTCGGACGGATCGACCAGGAGCTTCGCGGCGCCGGCCCGGCGCTCTCCCACGCGCTCGACGACGCCGGCTTCAAACCGGCGGGGTCGTCCGTCTCGCCCCCGGTGCGAAACTCACCCGCCGACGAGGAACGCGCCCGGGAAGGCGGGGCCGGAGCGCCGAACCTGAGCCTCCCGCCGGGCACCTACGGGCAGCGCAGAGACGCGTCGGGGAGGGTGCTCGGTCACATCCTGATCACCTACGGCCAGGCCGCCCCGGCGGCCCCGCGGATACCCGCGAGCGTGGCCGTCGGCGAGCTGTTCACGGTCAACTCGGTCGGCTCGTCGGGTCTGCGCTATCGCGTCTACGCGACCCACGACCCCGAGGACAGCGGCGTCACGATCGTCGCCGTGCCGCTGGGCGATGTCGACCAGACGCTCAGCCGACTGCTGCTCGTCGAGATCCTCGTCGTCGTCGGCGTGCTGTTGGCGCTCGGCGTGAGCTCGTTCTTCCTCGTGCGCGTCGGCCTGCGTCCGCTCGATCGGATCGAGGTCACCGCCGGCGAGATCGCCGCCGGTCAGCTCTGGCGTCGCGTCAGCCCGGCGACGCCGCGCACCGAGGTCGGCCGGCTCGGGCTCGCGCTGAACGCGATGCTCGAGCGCCTCGAGCAGGCGTTCGTCCAGCGCAAGGCCAGCGAAGATCGCCTGCGCCGGTTCCTCGCCGACGCCTCTCATGAGCTGCGCACGCCGCTGGCGGCGATCCGCGGATACGCCGAGCTGTTTCGGATGGGGGCGACGCGCGACGAGGCCGACACCCAGACTGCGATGCGCCGGATCGAGGAGGAGTCGAAGCGGATGGGCGTGCTCGTCGAGGACCTCCTGACCCTCGCGCGGATCGACGAGGCTCCCGAGCTCGCCCAGGCGCCGGTCGATCTCGCCGTGCTCGCGCGCGACGCCGTCGAGGATGCCCACGCGATGGCCCCGGAGCGGCTGATCGGCCTCGACGCGCCCGACGCGGCGGTCATCCGGGGCGATTCGCATCGCCTGCGCCAGGTGCTCGCGAACCTGCTGCGCAACGCGCTCGTGCACACGCCGCCAGGGACGCCGATCGAGGTCTCGCTCGCCCAGGACGAGCGGACGGTGACCGTCAGCGTGCGCGATCACGGACCCGGCCTGCCGGGCACCGAGCCCGAGCGCCTGTTCGATCGCTTCTGGCGCGCCGAGGGCGGGCGCGAGCGCGGCAAGGCCGGCGCCGGTCTTGGCCTCTCGATCGTCGGCACCGTCGTCGACACGCACGGAGGGCACGTGAGCGCAGGCAATGCAGCGGGCGGCGGAGCGCGGTTCACGGTCGTGCTGCCGAAGGCGCCCCCGGACGCGTCCGCGCCCGCGCCTGCCTGAGCGCACCCGTCGCCGACGTCCAGCGGTCGTCATCGCGGATGAAATGCCTGCAAAAAGGCATCTTCTGGGCTCTCAGCCTTCTCTCAGCTCGAGCACAGAGTCGGCCCAGGTTGGGTCTCGATACTGCTCCAATCGCCAACCAAACGAAAGGAGCATCATGTCCCTCTCGCTGATCATCGCGATCAACGCTCTCGCCGACATCTCGCTCGTCGCCGGCCTCGCCTACGTCATGTCGCACGCCGCGCGCCTGAGGCCCCACGTCGAGGCCGGCCGGCTCACCCAGCCCGCGCAGCAGCCCGCCGCCCGCCAGCCATCCGCGCGCTCGACGCGCTCGCTCCGTCCGCACGGCGCGGGCACACGCTCGATCGCCCGCCGGCCCGCCGCTGCGGCGCGCGAGTCGTGAGTCGATGTCCACGACGCTCAGCCATCTGAGCGGACTGCTCGCCACCGCTGCCGGCCCGCACCTCTACTGGCTCGCCAGTCGTGCGGCCGGCAGCGCGGCGCTGATCCTCTCGAGCGTCTCGGTCTGCGTCGGTCTGCTGATGGGCGGGCGCGTCCTGAAACGGCGTTGGCCGGACCTGCGGGTGACCCACGAGGCGCTCTCGCTCGCGACGCTCGCCGCGCTAGCGGTCCACGGGCTGACGCTGCTCGGCGACCCGTTCCTGAACCCGAGCCTCGCGGACGTCAGCATCCCGTTCGTCAGCGGCTACAAGACGCTCTGGACGACGACCGGGATCATCGCCTTCTGGGCGCTGCTCGCGCTCGGGCTCTCCTACTACGCCCGCGCGCGGATCGGCGTCCAGCGCTGGCGGGCGTTGCACCGCTTCACCGCGCTCGCGTGGATCCTCGGGATCGTGCACTCACTCGGCGAGGGCACCGACGCCGGGCAGGCGTGGTTCCTCGCGATGACCGCGATCGTCGTCCTCCCGGCGCTCGGCCTGCTCGTGGCGCGCTGGGCCGGGGCGAGGGCTTCATCGCCCTCTCCGGGGCGGCCCGCGGCGCGCCCGAGCGCCCCCACCGTGCTCAGGTAGCTCCCAGGCGGAGCCCAGCCGACCCTCACGTGCGAAGCAGAGACTCGAAGCCAGCAACCCTCGACAACCGATCAGGAGCAGCCATGTCCCCCAGCCACAGATCCCAACCCCCGCAGGCCTCAGACGACGGGGTCGCTCAGCGTGACGCGCGGGCGGCGGCGCAGAGCAGGCGCAGCGCGCTTCGACGCAGAACGCGACGGATCCGCCGCTCGGTCGCCGCCGTGACCGCCGCGCTGTTCTGCGCTCTCTTCCTCGTCGTCTTCGTGCAGCTCAGCTCCGGACACGATCCCGCGCTCTCGGCTACCTCGAAAAACAGCAGCACGGCGGCGAGCGATCTCACGGCGACGAAGGCCGCCAAGGAACAGCAGGCGACGACCACGAGCTCGGGCGGATCGGCTGAAGCCACGAGCTCGAGCGGGTCGAGCTCGACCGAATCGAAAAGCAGCGAATCGTCCTCGACCGGCACGACGACGAGCGGCGCCGAAGCGAGCAGCGGCGAATCGAGCGGCTCGGTCGGCTCGGTCAAGACATCGCAGTCGTGACGATGAGCGCCGCCGAGCACAGCGAGCGCTTCGACTGCTTCGGGTCCTCCTGCGCGGTCCACGTGGCCGGTCCCGCTCGCGAGCGGTCCGCGCGGGAGGCCGTCGAGCTGGTCCGCCGGCGACTGCTTGCCTGGCACAGCGGCTTCTCGCGCTTCCTCCCCGAGAGCGAGCTCTCACGCCTGAACGACGATCCCCGCCGGGAGGTGCCGGTGAGCCCGATGCTTGCTCGCCTGGCGCAGGCCGTGCGCCTCGCCGCGACGCTGACGAAGGGCCTCGTCGACGCCACGCTCGTCGATCAGATCGAGGCGGCTGGCTACCGCACCGATCTCGGCGAGCCGGTACCGCTCGCAGCGGCGCTCGCGCTCGCGCCGCCGCGCCGGCCAGCGGGTGCCGGGCGATCGACGGCTTGGCAGAGCATCGAGGTGGACCTCGGACGGGGCGTCGTCTCGCGCGCGCCCGCGGTCAAGCTCGATGGCGGCGGCCTCGTCAAGGGCTTGTTCGCCGACGTGCTCGCCGAGCGCCTCGCCGGCCACGCGAGCTTCGCGGTCGATTGCGCCGGCGACCTGTCGCTCGGCGGCGCCGATGCGACCGCGCGCGCGATCGAGGTCGTCAGCCCGTTCGACGGGCGCGTCCTGCACACGTTCGAGCTCGCCCGCACCGGCGTCGCGACGAGCGGTATCGGGCGTCGCAGCTGGCTCGACGCGGACGGGCGCCCGGCGCATCATCTGCTGGACCCGGCGACCGGCAAGCCGGCGTTCACGGGGATCGTGCAGGTCACGGCGCTCGCACCGAGCGCGCTGATCGCCGAGATCCAGGCCAAGGCGTCGATCCTCAGCGGGCCGCGACTTGCGCCCGCATGGCTCCGGCACGGCGGTCTGATCGTGTTCGACGACGGCTCCCACGAAGTGATCCAACCGCCCGCCGACGTCACGCTCGATCAGCTGCTGCGCTACGCGCGCCGACCGCGCGAGTCCGCCCCGGCGCTGCGCGCCTGAGGGCGTTCGGACATAATCCCGCGCCGATGAGGGCGATTCAGATCGTGGAGGAGACGGGGCCCGACAGCGCGCTGCGCCTCGTCGACCTGCCCGAGCCCGAGCCGGTGCACGGGCTGACACCCGGCGCGGGCGTGCTCGTCGACGTCCACGCCGCCGGCGTCTCGTTTCCCGAGGTGCTGCAGACGCGTGGCGCCTATCAGGTCAAACCGCCGCTGCCGTTCGTCCCCGGCAGCGAGGTCGCCGGGATCGTGCGCAGCGCGCCCGACGGCGCCGGCGTCGCCGCCGGCGACCGCGTCGCCGCGTTCTGCGCGCTCGGCGGCTTCGCCGAGGTCGCCGTCGCGCCCGAGTACCTCACTTTCGCGCTGCCCGACGCGCTCGACTTCGCGCAGGGCGCCGGGCTGATCCTCAACTACCACACCGCCTACTTCTGCCTCGTCACGCGCGGGCGCCTGAGCGCCGGCGAGACCGTCCTCGTGCACGGCGCCGCCGGCGGCGTCGGCACGGCCGTGCTGCAGGTCGCCAAGGCGCTCGGCGCCCGCACGATCGCGCTGGTCTCGACCGAGGCGAAGGGCGACGTCGCGAAGGACGCCGGCGCCGACGAGGTCGTGCTGCTGAGCGACGCTTGGAAGGACGAGGTCAAGGAGCTCTCAGGCGGCGGCGTCGAGATGGTGCTGGACCCCGTCGGCGGCGAGCGCTTCACCGACAGCCTGCGGTCGTTGCGCCCCGGTGGGCGGGTCGTCGTCGTCGGCTTCACCGGCGGCTCGATCCCCGAGGTGCGCGTCAACCGGCTGCTGCTCGGCAACACCGAGGTGATCGGCGCCGGCTGGGGCGCGTACGTGCTCGCCCGCCCCGACATCAACCGCGAGATCGGCGCCGCGATCGCGCCGATGATCGATGACGGCTTCATCCGGCCGATCGTCGGCGCGCGCTTTCCGCTCGAGCGCGCCGTCGAGGCGCTGCACGCGATCGACGAGCGCCGCGCGACCGGCAAGGTCGTGCTCGACGTGCGCTAGTGCGGTTCCAGTAGCTCGCGCCAGCGCGCGGGATCGAGCGTCGGCGCCGGCTCGGTCGACTCGAGGAAGTCGACCAGCACGTCGACGAAGCGCTCGGGCTCGTCGAGCTGCGGGAAGTGGCCGGAGCCGTAAAAGACCTCCAGCCGGCTCGACGCGACGCGCTCGTGCGTCGCCTCGCCGTGCGACAGCGGGATGATCGAGTCGTGCTCACCCCAGATCAGCAGGAACGGGATGTGCGCCGAGACGTGGAGCCGGTTCGAGGCGCCGACGCGCTGGCCGCTCGGCTCGACGACCGCGCGCAGCGTGTGCACGAACGCGGCGCGCGCCTGCGCGTCCGACAGCGTCGCGTGCCCGTGCGCGATCTCCTCGACGTCGGTCCGCGCGCGCAGCCCGAGGCGGCCGAGCACGCCGCCCGCGAGGCGGCCGGCGTCGAGCACGCGCGTCGCCGCGAGCAGCGGCAGCACGAGCTCCGCGCCGGGCAGCGTCGCCGCCCGCAGCAGGATGTTGACCTCGCGCCCGAGGCCGCCCGAGTCGACCAGCACGAGCCGTTCGCAGCGCTCCGGGAACTGGTAGGCGAACTGCATCGCGATGCCACCGCCGAGCGAGTGCCCGACGACGCTCGCGCGCTCGTGGCCGAGGACGACCATCAGATCGCGGATGTTGCTCGCGTGCGCGCCCAGCGAGTAGTCCCCGCGTGGCTTGTCCGATTCGCCGTGGCCGATCAGGTCGGGCGCGATCACCGTGAAGTGGCGCGCGAGACATGGCATCACGCGCTCCCACGTCGCCGAGCTCGACGTGATCCCGTGAATCAGCACGAGCGCCGGGCCGCTGCCGCCTTCGCGGTAGGCGATCCGGTCGCCGTGCAGCGTCAGCTCGCGCAGCTGCGGCTGCAGTGGCGGGGGCTCGGCCGCGCCTGCAGCGAGCTCCGGATCGGCGACCTTGCGCGCGCTCATCTTCGCCTTGTACCCCAGTCGGTCCCCGTTCGTTACCACCTAAGAGCAACGTAGGACTCCTCCCGGACGGCCCCGCCCGGCGCCGTCGCGCGCAACAATCGACGCCATGAAGGTGCTCGTGGTCGACGACGACCGCGCCGTGCGCGATGCGCTGCGGCGTGTGCTGACGCTCGCCGGCTACGAGGTCCAGCCGGCCGACGGCGGCGCCGAGGCGATCGAGCTCGTCGTGCAGTCGGTCCCCGACGCCGTCGTCCTCGACGTCGGCATGCCCGACGTCGATGGGCTCGAGGTCTGCCGGCGGCTGCGCCTGCTCGGCAACCGCGTGCCGATCCTGATGCTGACCGCCCGCGTCGAGATCTCCGACCGCGTCGCCGGGCTCGACGCCGGCGCCGACGACTATCTGATCAAGCCGTTCGACGTCGATGAGCTGAAGGCGCGCCTGCGCGCGCTGCTGCGCCGCACGCTCCCAGACGGCGACCCCGACGAGCTGTCCTTCGCCGAGCTGACGCTCGACCGCGCGCGCCACGGCGCGAGCGTCGACGGGCGCGTCGCCGAGCTGACGCGCACCGAGTACCAGCTGCTCGAGCTGTTCATCCGCAACCCGCGCACCGTCCTGACGCAGAGCGTGATCTACGACCGTGTGTGGGGCTACGACTTCGGCGCCGCGTCGAACGCGCTGCGCGTCTATGTCGGCTACCTGCGCCGCAAGCTGCACGAGATCGGCGCCCGCGAGCTGATCCACACCGTGCGCGGCGTCGGCTACGTGATGCGCGAGCCGTGAGCCTGCGACTGCGGATCGCCGCCGTCGCCGGGCTCGCCGTCGCGCTCGCCGTGCTCGCCGCCGCGATCGGCCTGTACGTCGCCGTGCGCTCGGACCTGCGCGGCCAGGTCGACGAATCGCTGCAGCAGCGCGCGCAGGCGTTCGGCGCGCCGGCGCCCGACGGCAACCGCGCCGCCGGTGCGTTCGGCGCGGGCGCCCCCGGCGGGCCTCCCGACGGCCGCTCGGCGCTCGATGCCGGCGCGAGCGGGGCCCTGGCCGGAGCGGGTCAGCCGCAGGCCCGTCCGACGCAGCCGCGCGGCGGCCCGCTGCCGCATGACGTCCAGCCGGCGCGGTTCGGCGGCGCCAGCGGCTATGTCCAGTTCATCGCGCGCGGCGGCGCGATCGTCGTGCCCGGCGGTCAGGGGAGCACGCCGCGGATCGCGCCCGACGCGCGCGACCGCGCGATCGCCGCGAGCGGCGCCGGCCGCGCGCTCTCGGACCGGACCGTCAAGGGCACGCATCTGCGCGTGCTGACCGTCGGCACCGGCGGCGGCCTCGCCGGCGCCGTGATGATCGCGCGGCCGCTGGGCGAGGTCGACAGCGAGCTCAGCCGGATCCTCCTGATCCTCGTGATCGTCGGCGTCGCCGGGATCGCGCTCGCGGCGCTGCTCGGCGCGCTCGTCGCGCGCACCGCGCTCGCGCCGATCGTCCGCTTCACGCGCCGCACCGAGGCGCTCGCCGGCGAGACCGGAGCGCCACACCTGTCCGAGCGCCTCGACGTCGCCGGCCGCGACGAGCTCGCGCGTCTGGCCGGCAGCTTCAACACGACGCTCGACGCGCTCGAGGCGGCGCTCGTCGCCCAGCGCCGGCTGATCGCCGACGCGAGCCACGAGCTGCGCACGCCGATCGCCTCGCTGCGCGCGAACGTGCAGGTGCTCGAGGACGCCGCCCGGCTGCCGCTCGCCGAGCAGCGCCGGCTGCGCGAGGACATCGTCGAGGAGCTCGACGAGCTGACAGCGCTCGTCGGCGACGTCGTCGAGCTCTCCCGCGGCGCGCGCTCCGACGACGAGCTCGCCGACGTGCGCCTCGACGAGATCGTCGGCGATGCGGTCGCCGTCGCACGCCGGCGCGGCGGGCTGAGCTTCGAGCTCGACCTGCAGCCGACGCTCGTGCGCGGCGACGGCGCACGGATCAACCGCGCCGTCTCGAACCTGCTCGACAACGCGCGCAAGTGGAGCCCGCTCGACGGCGTCGTCGAGGTCGCGCTGCACGACGGCGTGCTCAGCGTCCGCGACCATGGCCCCGGCTTCGCCGAGGACGACCTGCCGCGCGTGTTCGAGCGCTTCTACCGCTCCGAGCGCGCGCGCAAGCAGCCCGGCTCGGGCCTCGGCCTCGCGATCGTGCGCCAGGCCGCCGAGGCACACGGCGGCTTCGCGCGCGCCGCCAACGCAGCCGGCGGCGGCGCCCGCCTCGAGGCCGGCTTCGGCCCCCATTCGGCAGCCGCGCCCGACGCCGAGCCGCTCGCCGCGACGGCCGGCGAGTAGCGCGCGCGGCCCGACGCGTGCCCGCGCGCGCTCGCAAGCCGCCCGAACGCCTCCGATCATCTCCTTAAGAAATCCCGAAGAGCAGGGCGCAAACGGCTCAAATCCAACCAAACCGTGCGATAGGCTCGCGCGGTGGATCGTACTGCAGGCGAGGATGCCGGATCAGCATGAAGGTCATCGGCGCCGGACTTCCGCGCACCGCGACGACGACGCAGATGTTCGCGCTCGAACAGCTCGGCCTCGGCCCGTGCTACCACATGCGCGACCTGCTCGCCGACCTCGAGACCGGCCTGCCGCTGTGGGAAGCCGCGTTCGCCGGAAGCCTCGACTGGGATGCCGTGTTCGGCGGCGAGCGCGCGATCGTCTCGACCGTCGATTGGCCCTCCGCCTACCACTACCGCGAGCTGCTCGAGCGCTACCCCGACGCGAAGGTGCTGCTCAGCGTGCGCGATCCCGATGCCTGGGTCGCGAGCATGCGCAAGACGATCTGGGCGCTCTTCCACGACGAGCGCTCCGTGATCCACCACGTCTCCGAGGCCCGCGCGGCGGTCGATCCGCTGTGGCGCCGCTTCCTCGACCTGATGACCGCGATGAACTGGGACCCCGAGACCGGCGCGATGGCCGGCGATCACGCGACCGACGCAGGGCTCGCCGCGATCATGCGCCGCTGGAACGACGACGTCATCGCGACCGTCCCCGCCGAGCGGCTGCTCGTCTGGGACCCCGCCGAAGGCTGGGAGCCGCTCTGCGCGTTCCTCGATGTCGACGTCCCCGGCGAGGAGCTGCCGCGCCTGAACGACACGCGCGCGTTCTGCGAGGGGATCATCGGCGGCGGCCTCGGCGCCGTCAACGAGTGGTGGGACGCCCGCGAGCGACCGACCGAAGGCCTGCACGGCGCCGCCGTAAGCTAGCGCGGCGGGGCTCGATCAGTCGTCCGAGCGGCGTGCGACGTCGGCGGCGAGCTCTGAGCCGACGAACGGGGTCAGCGTGAGATAGACGAGCTGCGGCGTCGCGTCGCACAGCTGGTGCAGCTGCTCCTGTTCGATGTAGTGGTGCATGATCTGCCAGATCCCGCCGGCGACGGCCTCGGCGGCGATCTCCGGCACCTCGACTCCGGCCAGCGCCCGCTCGTAGCCCGGGCGCAGGAACGCCGTGAACGACGCCAGCGCCGCCTCGCGGATCTCGCTCGCGCGCGGGCTCGCGCCGAACGTGTCGACGAGCGTCAGGTGCGCGTGCTCGGGCTCCGAGCAGACGTACTCGAGCAGCGCGTTCATCGCCGCCGCGATGCCCTCCGCCCAGTCCTCCGCGTGCGTCGCGAACGCGTCGGCCGTGACGTGCAGCGCCTGGTGCAGCCCGATCTTCTGCGCACCGAGGAACGCGTCGTGCTTCGTCTTGTACATCTCGTAGAACGTCTCGTGCGAGACGTTCGCGCGCGAGGCGATCTCGGGGATCGTCAGGCCCGAGAAGCCCTTCTCGGCGACGATCGCCGCCGTCGCGTCGACGATCCGTTCGCGCTGGCTCCTGACGACGTCCGCGCGCGGCAGGTCGTGGCGCCCGCTCGGCAACCGCCCCTCGGGGCGGCGCTCGCGCGTCGTCGAGCCCCGCTCGGAGCCCGCGCGCCCGGCGCCTCGGAGCACGCGCGCCGGCCCGTCGAGCCCGAGCGGCAGCTCGTCCGGGTATGACGCGATCCAGCTCGTCAGCTGACCGGCCAGCCCGACGAGCTGCTCGGCGCGTCCCTGGCGCACGCGCGTCGCCGAGACCTCGCGGATGCCGCCGATCAGGAACTTCACCGTGAAGTCGCGCGGGCGCTCGCGCGCCGACGGCGAGCGGCCGGCTTCGACGATCCGCTCGAGCGCGCTCAGCGTTCCGGCGCGCCGCGCCAGCGCGCGCGGTCCCGCGCCGAACGTCCCGAGCAGCGCCAGCGTCATCGCGTCCGGCTCGGCCGCCGCGAGCTCGGCAAACGCCTGCAGCGCGAGCTGCGCGCTCTGCTCGGGCGTCTCACCCGATCCGTATGCCTCGGCGATCCGCTCCGTCGTGCGCCCGGCGATGTCCTCGTAGGCGCTCAGCAGCAGCTCTTCCTTGTCGGCGAACAGGTTGTAGAACGTCGGGCGCGAGACGTGCGCGAGCTGTGTCAGGTCGAGAATCCGAACGGCCGGGTAGCCGCGCTCTGCGATCAGCTCGATCATCGCCGAGCGCAGCCGTTCGCGCTGGTCGAGCTCGACCTGCTCGCGAGTCAGCCCGTGCGCGCCGGTCGGCAGTCGCCGGTAGCGAGCCCCGCCGGGAGGCGACGACGGTCGCTCCGCCTCGCGGCGCTTCGAGTTGACCTTACGCGTCGTCATGTCGCCCAGCCACCGGCTGAAAACCTCTCGTTGACGCCAAACAGAGGAAGCGTACCAAGCGCTCCGGAGCGCCGCCGTCGCCGCTTAGCGGCCGCTCATTACGAGGGTGGGCGCAGACGGCGGTCGTCAGCCGCGGATCGCGCCCGAGGTGCCGATCACGGCGCCGCCGGCCTCGAGCGCCTGGACCGCGACATACGGCGCGCTCGCCGGCGTCGTGATCGCCGTCTCGAAGCCGCTGCGCGCGGCGCTCGCGACCGGCGCGAGCTTCTGCGGCGAGCTGCCCGCGAGCACGCGCCAGCTCGTCGTGCGCGTGTCGCCGTTCCAGCTCGCGTAGACCGTCACGGCTCCGGCCGGCGCCGGCGCCGCCGCCGGCGCCGCGGCGATCGAGGGCGCGCCCGTCGGCGCGCCGGTCCAGGCGAAGCGGTAGCCGCGGTAGGACTGGTAGCTGCCGTGCCAGTGCGCGTCGTAGAGCAGTTGGCCGCTGGAGCTGTATTCCGAGAAGTACGGCTGCTGCCCCCAGCCGACGAACATCGACTGGTTCGCGAGCGGCTCGATGTTGCCCTGGCTGGCGGCGGAGAGCGCCGGAGAGTGCAGGTACTGCGTGACGAGCGTCTCCGCGCCGCTCTGCGGGTCGACCGCGACCACGAGCCCGCGCGATTGCGGATGGACCGCCGGCGTCGCGCCGTTGTCGAAGACGCTGATCTGTCCATTCGGCAGCGTCGTCGCGTCGTGCTGGAAGGCCGTCTGCGCCCCTTCGCCGAGCTTGACGCCCGTGCGCCGCCCGCCGAGCACGTTCTGCAGCTGGCCGGTCGCCGTGTTCAGCAGGTACATCGCCCACGTGTTGCGCGCCGAGATCAGCGTCGTGCCGTCGGCGCGCTGGTCGAACGAGTTGATGTGGAAGTAGTCGTACGGCCATTCCATGCTCGAGCCCGTCGCCGTGCTGTAGGAGTCGCTCAGCGGCACGTGGTCGAGGCTGTGCCACTCGCGCCGGACGAGGCCCGTGCGCATGTCGACTTCCTCGAAGCCGCTGTCGGTGACGGCGCCGCCGCTCGGGCCGCCGATCGCCGACAGGTTGCAGACGACCGGGTTGAACACCGTGATCAGCGCCGTGTCCTGTGGCGTGATGTGGAAGTCGTGCAGGTCCGCTTTGTAGCCGTTGCCCGCGCGCACGCGGCCGATCTGGCGATAGCTGCTGTCGTCGATGATCTCTTCGCCCTCGCCGAAGCCCTGCCGCGGGATGTACCCCTGCCACCAGGTCAGCACCGGCCGGCCGTCGAGCCGCTGCACCTGCAGGTTCGCCGCCGAGACGTATTGCGGCAGCGGTTTGAACCAGACGACGTTGCCCGCTTCGTCGAAGATCAACGGGCCGGCCGGCCCCGGCCCGGAGTACGGCGCCGCGAACAGGTCGCCCGGTTCGCTCGCCGGTGAGCTCGCCGACACCGACAGCACCGGCGCTTCGAGCGTCGGCGCCGAGCGGAAGTGCGTCTTCTCGTTGGGGTCCTTGCCCGACGGCGGGATCGGCGCGACGAACGGCATCGTGTCCTGCGTCGCGACGACGAAGCTGTACGCGAACGGCGCCGTCCGGCCGGCGCTGCGCACCCTGCCGCGGACGCCGACCGTCTCGCCCGCGAGGAACGGCTGCGAGACGACGAAGCTCGCGCCGTCGCCCTGCGAGTAAGCGCGCAGGCGCCCGCCGTGCCCGCCCGTCAGCGAGCCCTTCACGCTCACGTCCGAGATCGCGCTCGCCGGCGCGCCGAGCATGCTGATCTGCGTGCGCGCCGAGGCGACGTAGGAGCCGGGTAGCGGCGCAACGCTCAGCGGCGTGCCCGGCAGCGTCGCCGAGCGGTTGAACGTGCTCGGCTCGCAGCGCCCGACCGCCGGCGTGCGGAACGCTGCCTGCTCGGCTTCGATCCGCTGCGAGGCGACCGCGAGCGTCGCGGCGCTGCCGAGCGCGACGACGGCGCCGCCGATCACGAGCCCCTTGCGCAGGCGGTGGTGCGAGCCGGCGTCCTGCGCGCCGCCGGGCTGTGCGGCGCGCTCGAGCTCGCGTCGTTCGCGCGCCCGCGCGCGTTCGGCCGGGCTCCTCATGCGCCGGTCGGTCGCACGGCCTTCGACGTCGCCAGCGCTTTGCCCGACGCGCTCAGCGCGCGGACCTCGACGTAGGCGGCGTTCGGCGCCGGGATCGTCGTCTCGAAGCCGCTCCGCGGAGTCGTCGATGCGACCGTCAGCTCGCTCGGGCTGGGCCCCGTCAGCAGCTGCCACGCATCGACCGTCGTCGCGCCGTTCCAGCTCGCGTAGACGGCCGTCGCGCCGGCGCTCGTGCGCGCGGCGATCGCCGGCGCTTCGAGCGGCTGCGCGCTCCACGGCTCGCGGTAGACGCGGTAGCTGTTCTCGCCGCGCGGCAGCTGCGCGTCGTAGACGACCTGTCCCTGCGCGTTGAATTCGGTCAGGTTCGGCAGCCCGCCCCAGCCGACCATCGAGCCGCCGCCGGGCAGCGCCTGGACGTCGCCCTGGCTGCCGGTGGCGAGCGGCCCGATCGAGCGCACGAGCTGGCCGGCGAGCGTCGCCGTCTTGGCGTGCGTGTCGAGCTTGATCAGCTCGCCGCGCGAGGGCGGCTTGACGGGTGGCGCGCCCTCGTCGTCGAACAGGCTCAGCTCGCCGTCGGCGAGCCACGTCGCGTCGTGCTGGTAGGCGAACTGCACGCCGGCGCCGAGCGCGAACGTGCTCTTCTTCCCGCCGAGGCGCCAGATGACCGCGCCGGTGCGGCCGTTGAGGTCGTAGATCCCCCACGTGTTGCGCGCCGAGATCAGCAGGTTCCCGTGCGCGTCCGGTTCGAGCGAGTTGATGTGGAAGTAGTCGTACGGGTTCGCCGGGTTGTTCGGCGGCGCCGAGTAGGACTCCGAGACGTCGACGTGGCCGAGGCTGTGCCACTCCCACATGACGAGCCCCGTGTGGACGTCGATCTCCTGGATCACGCCGTCGAGCGCGATTCCGCTGGCCGGTCCGCCGGCCGAGGCGAGGCTCGTCTGCACGGCGCTGTACGCGAGCACGTACGCGGCGCCCTGCGCGGTCAGCGTGAACTCGTGCTCGTCGGCCTGCAGGCCGTTGCCGGCGCGGACGACGGCGACCGTCCTGTAGTTGGCGTTCGCGACGACGTCCTCGCCGAGCCCGAAGCCGAACTGCAGCGTGTGGCCCTGCCACCACGTCAGCGCGTTCTTGCCGCGGTAGGTCTGCGTGCGCAGGTCGGTCGCGTCCTCGCCGGCGGGCACCTGCTTGAACCAGACGAGCGAGCCGCTGTTGTCGAAGATCATCGGCCCGTACTGGCCCGGGCCGAGCGCCGGCGCGGCGAGCACGAGCCCCGGCGCGGCGCCGGCGCCGGCGGCCTGGTGGACCGTGACGGTCGGCGGGTGCAGTTCCGGGCGCGACTGGAAGCTCTGGACGTCGGCCGGCGTTCCCGGCGCGTTCGGGAACTCGGCTTTGGAGATTTCGCGCGGCTGGGCGATCGTGAACTCGTCGGACAGCGCGCCGTTCGTGTGCGGCGAGCTCGCCCACCGCGCGTGCACGGTGACGCGCTCGCCCGGCGTGAACGGCGTGCTCGGGACGAAGCTCGAGCCGGTGGCCGACGTGTAGGAGCGCAGCCGACCGGCGTGGCGCCCGCTCTGCGAGCCGACGACCGAGACCTGGCTGAGCGCGGCCGCCGAGGCGCCGAGGAAGCTGATCTGCGTCTGCGGCAGGCCCGTCGGCGTGCCGGCGAGCGGCGAGATCGTCACCGACGACGCCGAGGCGCTCGAGGCGGCGACGAGCTGCGTGGCGATGCCGAGCGTTGCCAGCGCCGCGACGGCGGCCAAGCGGATCCGTCTGTACATCTAGCCTCCAGGGCGGTCGGTGCTGCGAACGGGGATCCTAACCGCCTGGAGCACGGCAACCGGGACGGAAGTTGCGTGGCGCGCCCGGCTCCTTCGCAAGCTCTTCAGAAGACCGGCGTCTCGCGGTAGTCGCCGAACACCTGCTGCAGCGACTCGACGATCTCGCCCTCGGAGGCGTGCGCGCGGGCGCACGCGAGCAGCGGCTCCATCAGGTTGCGCTCGGCGTGCGCGGCGTCCTCGCGCAGCGCCGCGAGCGCGGCCTCGACGGCGGCGCCGTCGCGTTTGGCTCGCGCGGCCTGCAGCCGGTCGAGCTGCTTGCGCTCGAGCGTCGGGTCGATCCGCAGCGTCGCGATCGGCTCCTCGTCCTCGGCCGTGAAGCGGTTGACGCCGACGACGACGCGCTCGCCGGCGTCGATTTCGTGCTGGAGCACGAACGCCGCGTCGGCGATCTCGCGCTGCGGGTAGTTGCGCTTGACCGCCTCGACCATCCCGCCGAGCTCGTCGATCTTGGCGAAGTACTCGTAACAGCGCTGCTCGATCTCGTCGGTCAGCGCCTCGACGAAGTAGCTGCCGCCGAGCGGGTCGACCGTGTTCGTCACGCCGGTTTCGTGCGCGATCACCTGCTGGGTGCGCAGCGCGATCGTGACGGCCTCCTCGGTCGGCAGCGCGAGCGCCTCGTCGTAGGAGTTCGTGTGCAGCGACTGCGTCCCGCCGAGCACGCCGGCGAGCGCCTCGACGGTCGTGCGGATGATGTTGTTGAGCGGCTGCTGCGCCGTCAGGCTGACGCCGGCGGTCTGCGTGTGGAAGCGCATCTGCCACGAGCGCTCGCTCTTCGCGCCGAACGTCTGCTTCAACTCGCGCGCCCAGATCCGCCGCGCCGCCCGGTACTTGGCGATCTCCTCGAAGAAGTCGATCTGCGCGTTGAAGAAGAAGCTCAGGCGCGGCGCGAAGTCGTCGACGTCGAGCCCTCGCTCGATCGCCTGCGCGACGTACGTCAGGCCGTCCTTGAGCGTGAACGCGAGCTCCTGCTGCGCGGTCGACCCGGCCTCGCGGATGTGATAGCCGGAGATCGAGATCGGGTGCCAGCGCGGCATCCGCCGCGTGCACCACTCGATCATGTCGCCGCACAGGCGCATCGCCGGGTCGATCGGGAAGCACCACTCCTTCTGCGCGATGTACTCCTTCAGGATGTCCGCCTGGATCGTCCCCGAGAGGCGCTCGGCCGGCACCGGCCCGGCGTCGCCCGTGCCGGCCTCGGCGGCGGCGACGTAGAACGCGAGCATGATCGCGGCGGGCGCGTTGATCGTCATCGAGACCGACACCTCGCCGAGATCGATCCCGCCGAACAGCGTCTGCATGTCGTCGAGCGTGTCGACGGCCACGCCCTCGCGGCCGACCTCGCCGAGCGCGCGCGTGTGGTCGGAGTCGTGGCCCATCAGCGACGGCATGTCGAACGCCGTCGAGAGGCCTGTCTGACCGTGCTCGAGCAGGTAGCGGAAGCGCTCGTTGGTCTCCTCGCTCGTGCCGAAGCCCGCGAACTGGCGCATCGTCCAGAGCCGCCCGCGGTACATCGATGAGTGGATGCCACGTGTGAACGGGTAGGCGCCGGGCAGGCCGATCGTCTCCTCGGCGCCGCCGCCGGCGGCCGGCAGGTCATCGGGCGTGTAGAGCTCGCGGACGGGCTCGCCGGAGAGGGTGCGGAAGTCGCGCTCGGCGGCGGCAGACTGCTCGTCGCTCGAGGGCTTGGCGGTTACTGCCATGACGGACCATGCTACTCGGGACTGGTGCTGTGGCTTTTGCGAAGGGAGGCCGGGTGTGACACCTGTGGCGACGCCGTAATACAGCGACTACAATCGGGTTGTGAGCAGGAAGTCAGCGCCATTCAGCCTGCGCCTGTCCGAGCAGACCGACCGTCTCGTGACAGCGGAGGCGAAGCGCACGAAGCGCAGCAAGGGCAGCGTGGTGGAGACGCTGGCCGAGGAGGCGTTGAAAGCGAGGTTGGTGCCCGGCATCGCGTTTCGCGGCGATGACTATGACCGGCGCGCTTGGCTGATCGGCACGAGCATGGACGTGTGGCAGGTGGTGGAGGCGTACAAGGACTTCGACGAGGACTTCGAGCGGACGGTCGCGGAGACGGACCTGAGCGCGCGCGAGCTGCGAACCGCGGTCAGCTACTACGGGCGCTTTCCACAGGAGATCGACGATTTCATCGCGCTGGATCGGCGATCGCTGGCAGAGTTGCGTGCGGAATACCCGCACGCCGGCGTGATCGCGGTCGAGCTCGACTGACTCTCTCGGCTGCGGTGACGTGGCGATGTCTCCCGCCAGCCCGGCGATCGTGAGCGAGCTCAGCCGCCTGATCGGCGCCGAGCACGTGCTCGCGCCGGGCCCGGACTCGCCGTACAACAGCGACTCGACGCGCCGACGCGGGCCGCGCGGTCGTGCCGACGCGGTCGCGCTGCCGGGAAGCGCCGTGGAGGTCGCGGCGGTCGTGCGCTGGTGCTATGCACAGGACGTGCCGATCGTGGCGCGCGGCGGCGGCACGGGACTCGTGGGGGGCGCGGTGCCGAGCGAGGGCGGCGTCGTGCTCTCGCTCGAGCGGCTGCGCGCGGTGCGCGAGCTCGAGCCGGGGCTCTGGCGGATCCACCCGGAGGCGGGCGTCAGCACGCGCGACGTGCAGCGCCTGGCGCGCGAGAACGGGCTGTTCTTCGCGCCGGACCCGGGCGCCGCCGAGCAGTCGCAGATCGGCGGCAACGTCGCGACGAATGCGGGCGGGCCGCACGCGCTGAAGTACGGCGTGACGGGCGCGTGGGTGACCGGCCTGGAGGCGGTGCTCGCGCCGGGCGAGCTCGTGCGACTCGGTGGCTGGGCGCGCAAGGACGTCGCGGGCTACGACCTCAGGAGCCTGTTGATCGGCTCGGAGGGGACGCTCGGCGTGATCACGGCCGTCCAGCTGCGGCTGCTGCCGGCGCGCGAGGCGACGATCGCGCTGGCGGTGTTCGTGCGCGACGCCGCGGACGGTTGCGCGGCGATCCTCGACGTGCTCGCGGCGGGAGTCGAGCCGGCGGCGCTCGAGTTCCTCGACGGCGAGACGCTCGCGCTCGTCGGCGGCGGCTATCCGGGCGAGCTGCCCGAGGGGGTCGGCTTCGCGCTGCTCGTCGAGGTCGACGGCGGCGCGGGGGAGGCCGAGCGAGCGCGCGTCGCGGTCATCGAGGCGCTCGGCGCTCGCGCGGTCGCGATCGAGCGCGCCGAGGATGAGGCGGCGCTGTGGCGCTGGCGCGACGGCTTCAACGGCATCGTCACCGGCGCGCGCGGGGCGAAGGTCAGCGAGGACGTCTCGTTCCCGGTCGAGCGCCTGCTCGAGGGGCTCGAGCGATTCGCGGAGATCGCGGCTCGCCACGGGATGCGCTCGTGCGCGTGGGGGCACGGCGGCGACGGCAACGTGCACGCGACCGTGCTCGTCGACCCGGCGAGCGACGCCGAGCTCGACGCGGCGGCGGCGGTCGGCGCCGAGCTGTTCGCGCTCGTCGGCGAGCTCGGCGGATCGATCGCGGCCGAGCACGGCACCGGCCTCTTGAAGTCGGGCCTGCTCGCCGGCGCCTGGGATCCGCGTGCGGTCGAGCTGCACGAGCAGATCAAGCGCGCGTTCGACCCGAAGGGCCTGTTCAACCCGGGTAAGAAGCTCGGCCGCCTGAGAGGATGATCGGTTGATGACGGCTGTCAGTGAGCTGGACCTGCCGACGTTCGACCACACGGACGCGGCGATGCGCGGCGAGCGCTTCCATGCTGCGATGGCCGAGGTGCGCGAGCAGGGCTGGCTCGTGCGGGCGCCGTACGGCTACATGACGCTCGACCGCGAGTCGGGCGAGTTCTTCCTGCGCACGCGCTCGGCGATCTTCCCGGGGATGAAGATCGCGGAGATCTTCGGCGTCAGCGAGGGGCCGCTGTACGAGCAGATGCGCCGCAACATCCTGCACGTCAACGGCGTCGACCACACGCGCCTGCGCAGCCTCGTCAACCCAGCGCTGTCGCCGCGCGCGGTCGAGCGCTACCGCCCGGTGATGCGCGAGTTCCTGCAGCGCCTGCTCGCCGAGGCGGTCGTCGCGTCGCGCGCGGCCGACGACGAGCAGCCGGCGAGCGTCGACGGCACGGGCAGGGTCGTGTGCTGCGAGTTCGTCGAGGCGTTCGCGAAGCCGTACCCGTCGCTGGCGATCGCGAGCGTGATGGGCGCGCCGCTGGCGGACGCGCCGCGCCTGCACGACTGGTCGAACGTGATCCAGCGCCAGTTCGACGCGGTCAGCATGGCGAGCGAAGTCGAGACGATCGAGCGAGCCGTAGGGGAGTTCTACGAGTACGCGAACGAGCTCGTGCGCGCGCGGCGCGAGGACCCGCGCGACGACCTGATCTCGAAGCTGATCGCGGCTGCCGACCCGGCCCACCCACCCGAGCGCCTGAGCGACGTCGAGTGCGTCAACCTCGTCTTCAACGTGCTCGTCGGCGGCGTCGACACGAGCCAGAGCCAGCTCGCGCACGCGATCCGGCTGCTCGCCGAACACCGCGACCAGTGGGCGCTGCTCGCCGAGGACCCGTCGCTCGCGCCGAGCGCCGTCGAGGAGGCGCTGCGCTACGAGCCGATCACGCCGTTCACGGCGCGGATCCTGATCGAGGACGTCGAGTTCCGCGACGTGACGTTCCCGGAGGGAACGATCGTGATGGTCTGCGCGTTCACCGGCAACCGCGACCTCGACGCAGAGGCGGCCGGCGCGGACGGCGCCGACGCGTTCGACATCACGGCGGACCGCGGCGGCGCGCGACCGCTGACGTTCGGCGCGGGCGTCCACTACTGCCTCGGCGCGAACCTCGCGCGCGTCGAGCTGCAGGAGGGCCTGTCGTTCCTCGCCGAGCACCTGCACGACCTGCGCCTCGACGGCGAGCCGGTGTTCGACGGCGTCTCGGGCATCTACGGCCTCGCCGAGCTGCCGATCGCGTTCTCGGTCTGACGGCTGGAGACACCATTTGCCCTCGCCACGCCGGCGTCGGAGAATGATAGGGGGGCACGAAGCCCCCGATGGCGACTACGTGAGATGGATCTACGGCGACTTACAGCAGCGCTCGCGACGAGCGTCGCGCTCGCGGCGCCCGCGGCGGCGGCGAACGCCGGCACGTACCACGTCTACTCGTGCCGGATGCCCGATGGCGAGGCGGCGCCGGCGGATGGGTGGAGTGGGTCGGTCGCCGGGACGTACGCCTACGCGGAAAACAGCTGCTCCTCGGGCGGGGCACTTGTTGCGGCGCTGGGCGATGAGCCGGTCCGGCAGGCGAACAGCGACTATGCGACGTGGACGTTCGCAACGGCGACGAAGGAGTCCATCGCGGGGGCGACCCTTTTCCGTGCGGGGGACGCGTACGGAGGGGGAGCGATTAACGCGAACTACCAGTTCTGGTTCTCTGCGCCTATCAATTCCAGCGCGCCGGGGACTGCGTTTGGCTGGTGCGTTAGCGGAATTGAATGCCCATCTGGTGTCGGCAATCAGGGTGAACCCCTCGCTTCCGGAAATCGGCTAGTCGTGCCTAGCGCGGATCTCGGCCAACACCTCTATGCCAACGCGGCTTGCCTAGGCGAAAATGGCTACAAGTGCCCGGCCGGTAAAGGCGACGCGAATGGATTCGCAGCCGCCGTCTACCTCTACGCCGCCGACCTCACCCTCGAACAATCCGAAGGCCCGCACGCGAGCAACATCAGCGGCGAACTGGCGACCGCACCGACCGTGCAGGGTCAGAGCGACGTCGCGTTCGACGCGACGGACGCGGGGTCAGGCGTGTACGAGGCCGTGTTCAGCGTCGACGGACAGGTCGTGCAGCGCACGGTCGTCGACGCCAACGGCGGCCGCTGCCGCGACGTCGGGCAGACGAGCGACGGGACTCCGGCGTTCCTCTACGTGCAGCCGTGCCTCGCCTCGGTCAGCGCGGACGTTGGGCTCGACACGACGAAGCTCGCCAACGGCTCTCACCACCTCCTCGTCAGCGCGATCGACGCGGCGGGCAACGCGGCGCCGGTGCTGGATCGGATGGTGACGGTCGACAACCCGCCGGCACCGGGTCTGCCCGGTCCGCCGAACGGCACGAACGCGTCGGCGCAGGCGTCGATGTCGGTGCGTTGGAGCGCGACGCGCCGGGCGCGCCTGCTGATCGGATTCGCCCGCAGGCCGTCGTTGACCGGGCGGCTGACGGCCCCCGGCGGGACGCCGATCGGCGGGGCGGCGATCGAAGTCGGGGCGACGCCGACATCCGAGGGCGCGAGGACGGTCGAGCTCGGCAACCCGCGCACGGACGCGAGCGGCCGCTTCAGCGTGCGCCTGCCGGCCGGCGCGAGCTCGTGCACGTTGCGGATCGCCTACCGCGCGCACCTCGGCGACCCGCAGCCGGTCGCGATGCGGACGCTGCAGCTGAGCGTCCACGCGGGCGTCGCGCTCAGCGTCTCGCCGCGCACGACGAGCGTCGGCGGGACGATCTTCTTCCGAGGTCGGCTGCGCGGCGGTCCTGTCCCGCCGAGCGGCAAGCAGCTCGTCCTCGAGGCGCGCTCGCCGGGCAGCCCGTGGATCGAGTTCGACGTCGTGCGAACCGACGCGCACGGGCGCTACCGCGCCTCGTACCGCTTCAAGTTCCCGGGGCCGGCCGACTACACGTTCCGCGCCCGCTCGGAACCGGAGTCGGACTACCCGTACTCGGGCGGAGCGTCGAACGTCGTGGGAGTGCACGAGCGGTGAGCGACGCCAGCGGCGATATCCAGATATGCAATATGCTGTATGCGTGAAGCGAACGACGATCATGCTCCCTGACGACGTCGACGCTCGTCTTCGCCGCGAGGCAAGGCGGCGCGGCAGCTCGATCGCCGACGTCGTGCGCGAGGCGATCGACCGGCAACTACCGACTCCATCCGAAGGATCCTTGAGCTTCTTCTCGGTCGGCGACGGAGGTCCACGGGATGCGTCCGAGCGCGTCGAGGAGCATGTCGCGAAGCTCGTCGTGCGACGGAAGTCCACACCCTCGCCGTAGTGCTCGTCGTCGACGCGGGCCCGCTGTACGCTGCGGCCGCGATCCGCGACAAGCATCACAGTCGCGCGGTCGACCTGCTGTCGAGGGCCGCACGCCCGCTGCTCGTGCCCGCGCTCGTCCTCACCGAGGTCTCCTACCTGCTCAGCGACCGCATCGGTCCGCACGCCGAGCTCGCGTTCGCGCGCGCCGTCGCCGGCGGCGAGCTCGTGGTCGAGCCGGTGCTCGACTCCGAGTGGGACCGGATCGCCGAGTTGACCGAGCAATACCTCGACCTGCCCCTCGGGATGGTCGACGCGTCGGTGGTCTCGCTGGCCGAGCGCCTTGGGGTCGACACGATCGCCACGTTCGATCGCAGACACTTCGGGACGGTCAAGCCGCGGCATGTGGGTGGGTTCACGCTGGTTCCGTAGCGGCGAGGCTCGCACGCCCGGTGTCGCGCGTGCGCATTCGGTCGGGCGCTGAGGCGCGATCGCGGTCCCATATCCCCACCTACGCGAGCGGCCCGGTCGGGCCGCTCGCCTAGTCTTGCGTCGACGTGAGCGAGGATCTGCCCCGCCGCATCGGGATCAACGCGATGTTCCTCGAGCCCCGGATGGGCGGCCTCGACACGTACGTACGGGCGCTCGTGCCCGAGATGGCGCGGCTGGCGCCCGGAGTCCGCTTCACGATCTACTGCAGCCCCGGCGGGCGCGAGTACCTGCGTGAGGAGGAGGGGTTCGGCGAGTTCGAGCTCGTCGTTCCGCCGCTGTTCGGGCGCCGCGGGCTGAAGGCGATCGGCGAGCTGACCGCGCTCGGCGTGATCGCGGGGCGCGCCGTCGACCTGCTGCACAGCGTGGCGCTCACGGCGCCGCTGCGGACGCGAGCCGTCAACGTCGTCACGCTCGCCGACGTCACGTGGATCGTTGCGCCGGATCCGGGAGAGCGGTGGACGACGCGCCTCTGGCGGCTGATCGTGCCGCCGGTCGCGCGACGCGCCGATCGGGTGATCGTGCTGGCGCATGTCGGCGCCGAGGACGTTCGCGAGCACCTCGGGGTCGACCCGGGACGGATCGACGTCGTCCCGCTCGCGGCGCGCGCCGACGGGCTCGCGGCGCCGACTCCGCCCGCGGAGCTGCGCACGCGCCTGGGCCTCGGCGACGGGCCGGTCATCCTGACCGTCTCGGCGAAGAAGGTGCACAAGAACCTCGAGCGACTCGTCCGCGCGATCGTCCCGGTCGCCGCGCGCTGGCCCGACGCGACGCTCGTGATGCCCGGCAATCCGACGACCCACGAGGATCAGCTGCGCGAGCTCGCCGAGCAGCTCGGGATCGCCGCGAACGTCGCGTTCCCCGCATACGTCGACGCGGCTGACCTCGAGGGGCTGTACGCGCTCGCCGGGTGCTTCGTCTTCGCATCGATCAACGAGGGCTTCGGGATCCCGATCCTCGAGGCGATGCGGCGCGGCGTGCCGGTTGCGTGCTCGCAGGCCTCGGCGCTTCCGGAGGTCGCCGGTGAAGCGGCGCGCTACTTCGATCCGTACGACGTGCAGGACATCGCGGCAGCGCTCGGCGAGCTGATCGGCGACCGCAGGCTGGCCGGCGAGCTCGCGGCGCGAGGGCGCGCGCGTGAGCGTCTGTTCACGTGGGAGGCGGCGGCGCGGGGCACGCTCGCGAGCTACGAACGCGCTTGGCGGAGCCGGGCGTGAGCGCGCTCGAGCCGCCGCCCGGCGAGTCGGTCGCGGTCGCGCTCGACGAGGCCTCGGCCGTGCTCGACAGCACGGCGGCCGGCGGACGGATCCTCCGGGGCGGTGTCCTGCGCTTCGCCAGCTACGCGCTCACCGTCGCCCTCTCGGTGCTCTCGGCGGCGCTGCTGACGCGCCACCTGGGCGTCGCGCGCTTCGGCGAGTACACGACAGTGCTGTCGCTCGTCGGCCTCGTCTCGGCGGTCACCGACGCGGGCATGTCGAGCGTCGGCACGCGCGAGTTCTCGGTGCGCGAGGCGAGCGAGCGCGACGAGTTGATGCGCGACCTGCTCGGACTGCGGATGCTGCTGACGGCCGTCGGCGTGCTGCTCGTCGCGGCGTTCGCCGTCGCGGCGGGCTACGACCCGGCGCTGCTGGTCGCCGCCGTGCTCGCCGGGCTCGGCACGATCGCGCTGGTCGTCCAGCACACGCACACGATCCCGCTCGCCGCGTCGCTGCGCCTCGGGACGCTCTCGATGCTCGACCTCGCGCGGCAGGTCCTGTCGGTCGCGGCGATCGTCGGTCTCGTGCTCGCCGGCGCCGGCGTGCTGCCGCTGCTCGCGGTCGCGCTCGCCGTCAACCTCGTCCTGATCCCGCCGACGGCCGCGCTCGCCCGCCACCAGATCGCGTTGCGGATGGCGTTCCGCCCGCGGCGCTGGCTCGAGCTCCTGCGGCTGACCGTCGCGTTCTCGCTCGCAGCGGCCGTCGGCACGATCTACGTCTACACCGCCCAGATCCTCACGAGCCTCGTCTCGAGCGCCCATCAGAGCGGGCTGTTCGCAGCCTCGTTCCGGATCTTCATCGTGCTCGGCGCCGTGCCCGGGCTGCTCGTCGGAGGCGCCCTGCCGCTGCTCGCGCGCGCCGCACGCGACGATCGCGACCGGCTCGCCTACTCACTGCAGCGGATCTTCGAGGTCTCGCTGATCCTCGGCGTCCTCGCTGTCGTCGGAACGCTCGGCGGCGCGGGCTTCATCATCGAAGTCGTCGCCGGTCCGAAGTTCGCGGCCGCGGCCGGCGTGCTCCAGGTCCAGGGGATCGCCCTGCTCGCGTCGTTCGCCGTCGCCGGATGGAGCTTCGCGCTGCTCTCCCTGAAGCTCTACAAAGGCGTCCTCCTGACGAACCTCGCCTCGTTCCTCGTGAGCTGCTCGCTGACGATCGCGCTCGCGAGCAGCGACGGCGCGAGAGGCGCCGCGATCGCGACGCTGTGCGGCGAGAGCACGCTCGCGATCGGCTCGCTGCTGGCGCTCGTCCACGGCCGTCCCGAGCTGCGCCCGAAGCTCGCGATCGTCGTCAAGCTCGCGATCGCCGGCGCGCCGGCCGTGCTCGTCGCGCTGCTCCCGGATCTCTCCTCGTTCGTTCGCGCGCTGCTCGCGCTCCTCGTCTACACGGCGCTCGTCGTGCTCACGCGCGCCCTCCCCGCCGAGCTTCTCGAGCTGCTGCCGGCGCGCCTGCGCGGCGACGGGGGGTCCAGGCCCGTCGAGTAGCCTGGCCGCCGTGTCCGAGCGACTGCCCGACTCGACGCCGACCGAGATCCGCGGGCGCATGCGCGCGCCGACTTCACGTGGGAGAAGGCCGCGCGCGGCACGCCGCGGAGCCATGCGCGAGCCTGGGCGAAGCATGGCTGATGTCCGACAGCCGAGGACGAGCAAGCGTTCGTGTCCTCGCGGCAAGCGATGAACCTTCGACGCGTCAGACGTGCCGAGACGCTGCGCCGCCTCGGCGCGCATCCTCGGGTGCTGCCGTGGACGGCGCTTCTGCTGCGCGCACGGATCGTCCGTCACGCGGGAACGTTCGCGCTGCGCGAGGCGCTCGGGCGGCGTGGGACATTCGCCTATCGCCTGCGCGAGAGCGGCCTGCACGTGGCGGTTCGCCACGGCAGCGGCGACGTTGTCACGCTCGGCGAGGTCTTCCACGACCGCCAGTACGAGCCTCCGGCAGACCTCGAGTGGGAGCTCGCGCCGGTCCGCCGCGTGATCGACCTCGGCGCCAACATCGGACTGTTCGGCGCGTTCGCGGCCGCCCGCTGGCCGCAGGCCGAGATAGTCGCGTTTGAGCCCGATCCGGGGAACGCATCGGTGCACGAGCGCACGATCGAGCTGAACGCGCTCGACGGACGCTGGCGGCTGATCCGTGCGGCCGCCGGCGCGAGCTCGGCGCGTGCCGAGTTCATGGCGGGCGGCGCCGCGCTCGCGCACCTCGTCGACGTGCTCGAGGGTGCTGCATCGCCGCAGGACGGGCAGCGACGGATCGAGGTCGACGTTCAGGACGTGCTCGGGCTGATCGCGGACGCCGATCTGCTGAAGCTTGACATCGAGGGCGGTGAGTGGGCGATCCTCGGCGACCCGCGGTTTCGCCGCTCGCCTCCGCGCGCAGTCGTGCTCGAGTACCACCCGCGCTTCTGCCCGGGCGCCGATCCCCGTCTCGCCGCGGAGCAGGCGCTCGCCGCGGCGGGGCTGTGCGTGCGCTCGCTCTGGCATCGCGAGGACGGGCACGGGATGCTGTGGGGATGGCGGGACTGAGCATCGAGTCCGAGTCGTCCGGCGGCGATGGCACCGGCGTCCTCGCACCGAGCGCGGCTAGCGCGGCTGGCAGACTCTTTGCCGGAGTGGTCAGCATCCTGCTTGCGGTCGGCGCCTACACGATCGTCGTCCTCCTGACGCGCGCGGTGCCGGCCGAGCTGCTCGAGCTTGCGCGCCCAGGCCGGGGAGCCGGCCGATGAGCGCGGACGCAACTGCGCCGCGTCCGCTGCGCGTCGGCCTGAACCTCGTCTTTCTCGGCGAGCGCGCCGGCGGCGCCGGCCGTTACGCGACGGAGCTGCCGGGCGCTCTGCTCAGGGCCGAGCCGGACACTGAGGTGCACGTCTTCGTCTCGCGCGACGCGCCCGCGCACCTTCGCGAGGCGGACTGGGCGCATGACGTCAACTGGGTTATATTGCCGGTGCGCTCGAGCAGGCCGCCGTTGCACGTTCTCGCGCAGTTCGCGGCGCTCCCGCCGATCGCGCTTGCGAGGAGCCTGGACGTGCTGCACAGCCCGGCGAACACGGGGCCGGCAATCACGCCAGGTCTTGCCAATGTCGTCTCGCTGCTGGACCTGATCTGGCTACACCGCGGCCCCGAATGGGAGGCGAGCACGCGAGTCCAGCGGAGGATGGAGATGCTCGTGCGCCACTGCGTACGCCGTGCCGACCGCGTCTTCGCGATTTCACACGCGGCCGCGCATGACTTCGTCGACACGCTCGGCCTCTCGCGCGAGCGAATCGACGTCACACCGCTGGGCGTGAGCCCTCCGAGCGCCGCGCCGACGAACGAGGGAGAGCTGCGCGAGCGGCTCGCGCTCGCCGGTGCGCGCGTGCTGCTCTGCGTCGCACAGAAGCGGCCGTACAAGAACCTGCACGCGCTCGTCCAGGCGCTGCCCGAGCTCCCGCCGGACGTCGTGCTCGTCCTGCCCGGCTCCCCGACTGAGTACGAGCGCGAGCTGCGCGAGCTTGCCGCACGCCTCGACGTCGCCGAGCGCGTGCGCTTCCCGGACTGGCTCAGTGACGGCGACCTCGAGGGCCTCTACGCGACGAGCGCCGTGTTCGCGCTGCCGTCGTTGATCGAGGGGTTCGGCATCCCGGTGCTCGAGGCGATGATGCGCGGCGTACCGGTCGCCTGCGCGAACGTCGCCGCCCTGCCTGAGGTCGTGGGTGACGCCGCGCTGCTGTTCGACCCGACCGACCAGCGTCAGGTCACGGGGGCTTTGCGGCGGCTGCTCGACGATCGTGAGCTCGCCCGCAAGCTCGTCGAGCTCGGACACCGGCGCGTCGGCGAGTTCAGCTGGCAGCGGACGGGCGCGGCGAGCCTCGCGGGCTACCGTCGCGCGATCGAGCAGCGGCGGGGGGGACGGCGCAGACGGGCCGGTCGCTGAGGCGCGGAGCGGCCGAGGCGCGTCCTGCGGTGCAATAACCTGCCTGCCCGTGCCTCGAGTGCTGATCGTCCGCGGCCACCTCGTGACGCCTTGGGAGTTGCGCCCATGGATGCACCTGCCGGAGCGCTTCGAGGTCTCATACCTGCTGACCGGATCGAATCGCTATGAGGCCCCCTCCGGGCTGCGTTCGGTCAGGGCGCGCGCGCTGCGCGACATGCTCCCGCGCGGCCCGCTCGGCGAGCTCTCGGCGGGAGTGATCGGCGACCGCTACCTGGCGCGCGACGCGGTCTTCGCCGAGGCCGACATCGTGCACGCCGAGGAGCTCTCGTTCTGGTTCGCCGCCGACGCCGCGCGGCGTCGCGCGAAGGGCGGCGGCTTTCGCCTCGTCCAGACGATCTGGGAGACGCTGCCGATGCTCCGCACCTATCGCAACCGCCACGCGCGTGCTTATCGCGACCAGGTGCTCGCGCATACCGATCTGTTCCTGCCGGCGACCGAGCGCGCGGCCGAGGGTTTGCGCTTGGAGGGCGTCGAGGAGTCGCGGATGCTCGTCTGCCCGCCCGGGATCGAGACCGAGCGCTTCGTGCAGGCCAGCGCCCAGCCCCCGGCCGAGCACACGATCGTCTCGCCCGGGCGCCTAGTCTGGGATAAGGGGCATCAGGACGTGCTGCGTGCGCTGGCGGTGCTGCACCGCGGGATCGTGAGACTGCCGGACGGCGTCACGGCGCGCCCGAGATTGCTGATCGTCGGCTCGGGCCCGGAGGCGCCGCGCCTGCGCGAGCACGCCGACGAGCTGGGCGTCGGCAGCTTCGTCGAGATCCGTGGCGTGCCCTACGAGGAGATGCCGTCGGTGTTCGCGTCGGCCTCGGCGATGGTGCTTGCGAGCCAGGCGTCGGCCACGGCGGCGCTGCACCCGTTCGACGTTCCCCGCGCCTTCTGGGAGGAGCAGTTCGGGCTCGTCCTGGCCGAGGCGATGGCGGCCGGACTGCCGATCCTCGCTAGCAGCAGCGGCGCGATCCCCGAGGTCCTGGCCGGAACGCCGGCAACCCTTTTCCGCGCGGGCGACTGGATGGAGATCGCGCGTGCGCTCGCAGTCGGGCCGCTGACGAGGCCGCCGGCGAGCAGGATCGAGTACCCCGCCGAGATCGTGCGTCGCTACTCGACCCACGCCGCGGCCGAGCGCCTGGCCGAGGCATACGACCGCGTGCTGACGTCTTGAGTGCGCCGGCGGCTACGGTTTCCATCGTGCTGCGACGCGCACTCGGCCGCCTGACCGACCCTCGACAGTTCGACCTGCGTCCGCTGCGCGAGGGCACCATCCTCGACATCGGCTGCGGCGCGGCGAAGACGCCCGGCGCCGTCGGCCTCGACATCTCGGCCGACACGGCCGCGGACATCGTCCACGACCTCGACGCCTTCCCGTACCCGATCGAGGATGAGAGCTTCGACCAGATCCTGCTGCAGGACGTGATCGAGCATCTGCGCGAGCCGATCAAGGTGTTCGAGGAACTGCACCGGATCGGGCGCCCCGGCGCGGAGATCCAGCTGCGCACGCCGCACTTCTCCTCGGTCCTCGCCTACGGCGACCCCACGCATCGCCACTACTTCTCGGCGCTCGCGATCCGCTCGCTCGCCGAGCCGCGCTTCGCCCACTACACGGCCGTCCGCTTTCGCGTCGTGCACGTGACGCTCGACCTGTGGCTGGCGTGTCGCGCCCTCGGCTTCGGGATCCTCGCGCGCCGCTTCCCCGACACGTACGAGAAGTACCTGGCGTTCCGCTTCCCGGCGATGAACATCCGCGCCGCGTTCGAAGTGCTCAAGTAGCGCCGTGCACGTCGGGCTCAACCTCGTCTTCCTCGTCCCGGGGGAGACCGGCGGCATGGAGGTCGCGGCCCGCGAGCTGATCCCGGCGTTGCTCGCCGAGGCGCCGGCAGGCACGCGCTTCACGGCCTTCGTCAATCGCGAGGCGGCTGCCGCGGGAGGTCCGTGGAGCGAGCTGCTTCCCGGCGTGACCGTGCCGGTGCACGCGCGAGACCGTGTGCAGTGGGTGCTCGGCGAGCAGCTGCTGCTCCCGCGCCTGGCGGCCCGCGCCGGCGTCGACCTGGTGCACAGCCTCGCCAGCACGGCGCCGTTGCGCGGGCCCTTCGCCCGCGTCGTGACGATCCACGACCTGATCTACGCGCGCTTCCCGCAGGCGCACGCGGGGCTCCGCGGCCGCGGCATGCGCGTGCTCGTCCCCGGCGCGGCGCGGCGCTCGGACCGCGTGATCGCCGACTCGCAGAGCACGCGCGAGGATCTGGTCGCGCTGCTGCGGATCGACCCGCAGAAGATCGACGTCGTGCCGCTCGGCCTCGGCGCCGTGCGCCGCGCGCAGCCGCTGGCGGAGCACGCGCTGCGCGAGCGCCTCGCGCTGGGCGAGCGAGACGTCGTGCTCAGCCTCTCGGCCAAGCGCCCGCACAAGAACCTGCGCGCGCTGATCGACGCGCTGGCGGAGATCGACCCGCAGACGCGGCCGGTTCTGGTGCTCCCCGGCTACCCGACCGAGCACGAGCGCGAGCTGCAAGCGCACGCCCGCGCGCGCGGCCTCGCCGAGGACGTGCGTTTCCCGGCCTGGATCGACGCCGGCGAGCTCGAGGGTCTATGGGAGCTCGCGCGCGCGTTCGTCTTCCCGTCGCTCTACGAGGGGTTCGGGCTGCCGGTGCTGGAGGCGATGGCGCGCGGCGTGCCGGTCGCCTGCTCGAACGGATCCTCGCTGCCGGAGGTGGCGGGAGACGCCGCGCTGCTGTTCGACCCACGCAGCCCCGACGAGATCGCGCGGGCGCTCGGGAGGCTGCTCTCGGACGAGGCCCTGCGCGCCAGCCTGGTCGCACGCGGGCACGAGCGCGTACGACACTTCAGTTGGGAGCGCGCCGCGCGGCTGACGCTCGAGAGCTACGCGCGCGCGCTCGACTCCCGCGGGCCGCGTGGCGTCCGCTCGCCCGCCGGCGTGGCCGGCGAGGAGGACCCGGCGTCGCCCGAGGACGCAGACGCGTAGCCGGCGAGCACCGTCCGCAGCGAGGTCTCGAGCGAGAGCCGCTCGGCGTTGTCCGCGTACCACCGCGCGGTGCTCTCGCGCAACGCGCCGCCGCCCGCGTGCACGCGCACGATCGCCTCGGCCAGCGAGCCTGGATCCGAGCGCTCGGCGACCGTCCCGTTGACTCCCTCCTCGATCAGCTCGGTCGCCGCGTTGTCCGGATCGGCGACGACGATGCTCGGCGTGCCCCTCGCGGCCGCCTCGACGACGACCATTCCATAGCCCTCGCGGCGCGAGGGCAGCAGCATGCAGATCGCCTCGCGCATCTCCCGATCGACCGTCTCGGCGTCGGCGAAGCCGGGCGAGGAGACGCGCTGATCCAGCCCGTGCTCGGAGATCGCGAGCTGCAGCGCTGCACGCTCGGGACCGTCGCCGAGGAACTCGCCGCGCAGGCGCGGGATCCGCTCGAGGGCGAGCGCGATCGCCGCGACGCCGAGCGGCGCCTGCTTCTCCGCGATCAGGCGACCGGCGAACAGCACGAGCGGGTCCTCCGGTCGCTCGCGCGTCGTGCCGCTCGATTCGAGGGCCGCGCGCGCGTCGCTCGGCGCGAACAGGCCGCGCAGCACGGTCACCGGTCCGCGCAGGCCCTCCGCGCGCAGGCGCGCGGCATGCAGCTCGGAGAAGCAGAACGCGCGCTGGGACACGCGGGCGCAGAGCCGCTGGACGAGCGCGCCGACGCGGCCGCCGGGCCCGCCGAGGTAGTCGAGCCAGTAGTGGCGGCTCCACACCTCGAACCAGTCGACCTCGAGCCTGTAGGCGCCGAGCCGGCGCACGAGCGCGGCGGCGAGCAGCGAGAAGTACGGGAAGGCGCACGTATGCACGACGTCGTAGCGGCGGCCGTCGCGGAGCAGATGCCAGAGCACGCCGAGCCCGAAGACGAGCGGCGGGAGAATCCGCCGGCGCCCGCCCGCCGTGTACAGCGCCATCCGTGGCCCCGCGGTCACGACGCGGACTCGCGCGTCGAGGTCGAGCGCCTCGCCCCGATCCCACTGGCGCAACGTCAGATAGGTGACCTCGTGCCCGTCGGCGGCGAGGCGCTCGGCGAGGTTGCGATACCAGCGCTCGGCGCCGCCGATCGTGTAGGGAAACAGGCAGTCGTAGACGACGCAGATCCGCATAGCGGTAGCATCATCGCGCGAATCCGCCACTTTCCGCCCGCCCGGGCGTTATAAACGCGTGACCGCCCGGCAACGGGTATCAGAGGCAGCGAGCCTTCGCTCATGAGCACAGCCGTCCAGACACAGACACCCGTCCGTACGGACGCCGAGGACCGATCGACGCCGCTCGTGTCGGTCGTGATCCCGTGCCTGAACGAGGCCGAGAACATCGAGGAGTGCGTGACGGCCGCACTCGACGCGCTCAGCGCGATGCAGGTCCCGGGCGAGGTCGTCGTCGCCGACAACGACTCCGAGGACGACTCCGCGCTGCTCGCAGAGCGCGCCGGGGCGCGCGTGATCGTCGAGCACCGGCGGGGCTACGGCAGCGCCTACCTGGCCGGCTTCGCGGCCGCGCGCGGGCGCTACATCGTGATGGCCGACGCCGACCTGACGTACGACTTCAACGAGATCCCGCGGTTCGTCGCCGAGCTCGAGAAGGGCGCCGAGATGGTGATCGGCGACCGGATGGACAACATCCGTCCCGGCGCGATGCCGTGGCTGCACCGCTACGTCGGCAACCCGATCCTGACGGGCCTGCTGAACCTCTTCTTCCGTACCGGCATCAGCGACGCGCACTGCGGGATGCGGGCGCTGCGCCGCGACGTGCTGGCGCGGCTGGACCTGCGCACGACCGGCATGGAGTTCGCCTCGGAGATGGTGATCAGGGCGTCGAAGGAGAACCTGAGGATCGCCGAGTTCCCGATCGAATACCACCCGCGCGGGGGTGAGAGCAAGCTCTCGAGCTTCCGTGACGGCTGGCGTCATCTGCGCTTCCTGCTCGTGCACAGCCCGAACTACCTGTTCATCTTCCCCGGTGCCGTCCTCGCCGGGCTCGGCACGCTGATCATCCTCGTCGTCGAGACCGGGCTGAACCTGTTCGGCCGCGGCTGGGGCGTGCACGCGATCATCGGCGGGGCGCTGCTGATGATCATCGGCACGCAGGTGCTCGCGCTCGGGCTCTGCGCGCACGCGTACGGCACCTACTTCATGGGCGAGCGCGACCCCTGGTTCGACCGGATGCGCGCGCGGTTTCGCCTCGAGCACGGGCTGCTGCTGGGCGGCGCTTTCATGCTGGTCGGCGTCGCGCTCGGCGGCGTGATCGTCGTCAGCTGGATCGCGCACGGCTTCGGCTCGCTCTCCTACGAACGGCTCGCGGTCGTCGCCGCCTCGGTGCTGATCGTCGGCATTCAGATCTTCTTCTCGTCCTTCCTGCTGTCGATCCTCGGTCTCCGTCGCCGCTGAACGTGCGTCTGCTCCGGCGCGCGCCGGCGGCCGTATTCGCGGGTGAGCGACGCGTCTGGCGCACGGCGGCGATCGCCGCTCTGCCGCTGCTGGCGCTGATGGCCTACTACGGCCTGCGCCCGCGCTTCTACTTCACCGGGACCGACAGCGTCGAGACCTATTCGAGCGTCGTCGAAGCGCCGGCCGGGGCGCCGGTCTGCGCCACGGGTCTGTTGCTGCCGGCGCAGACCGCAGGCGTGCGCCTGCAGGTGCTCCCGAGCGCTTCCGAGCGGCCGGCGCTCGCGCTCGTGCTGCGCGAGGGCGACCGGACGGTCCAGTCGAGCCTCGCCGCGGCTGGCGCGCGCGCGGGTCAGCCGACCAACGCGGACTTCGCGATCCCACCGACGCCGAGTCGCCCGGCGGCCGTGCCGGCGGCGCTGTGCCTCACCGCCTCGCAGCCGGTTCGCGTCGGGGGCACGCCGTTGAGCGCCCCGGGGCGCTCGCCGCCGACGCTCTCCGGGACGCCGCTCGCGGCGCGGCTGGCGGTCTGGTATCTCCCTCGCGCCGGCTCCAGGAGCAGCTACGTTCAGCGGGCGGGGCAGATCTTCAGCCGCGCGGCGCTGTTTCGCCCCGGGATCGTCGGGGCGTGGACCTATCCGCTGCTGCTGTTCGTGCTCTTGCCGGTGCTCGCGCTGCTCGCGCTGCGGACCGTCGCGCTGGCCGTCGCCGGGCGCACCCGGCGTGTCTTGGTCTGGCTGTTCGCGATCGCGGCGCTGAACGCGTGTTGCTGGGCGCTGATCACACCGGTCTTCCAGGGCCCCGACGAGGTGGACCACTACGCCTATGTGCAGTCGCTCGTCGAACGGGGCGAGAAACCGAGTGCCAACCCGCTCTCGCCGCTGGAGCGATGGTCGAGCGCGGAGAACCTCGCGCTCGACGGCACGAGCTTCCTGACCGACCACCAGGTCGGCGACACGAGCGTGCCGTGGCTGGCCGTCCAGGCGCACAGCTACGCGGCGCGGGTGCGGACAGAGCACCCGCGCCGCGCCGACGGGGGCGGCTACACGACCTCGGCTGTCCACGGTCCGTTCTACTACCTCGCGCTGGCGCCGGCGTATCTCGCGACGAGCCATGCCTCGGTCTTCTCGCAGCTGACGTTGATGCGCATCTTCTCGGCCCTGATTGGCGCGCTCATCGTCGTGTTCACCTACCTGCTCGCGCGAGAGCTGGCGCCGCGCAGGCCCTGGCTGGCGGTGCTCGCGGCGTTGCTCGTCGCCTACCAGCCGATGTTCGGCTTCATCTCCGGAGTCGTCAACAACGACGTCGGCGTGAACGCCGTCGCGGCGGCGCTCGAGCTGTTGCTGATCCGTCTGCTGCGGCGCGGGATGACGATCCCGTGGGGCATCCTGACGGGTGCGGTGCTGCTGCTGCTGCCGAACGTCAAGGGCACGGGGCTGTCGCTCTACCCGATCGCCGCGCTCGTGTTCGTCGTCGCTCTGTGGCGCCATCATCGCCGCGCCGACCTGCCGGCCTGGGTGGCGCTCGCGCTCAGCGCGGTGCTCGTCGCCGAGCTCGCGGCGCAGGTCGTCGACCCGGCGCTCGCGCCCTCTGCGGGCGGTGGTGGCGTCCCCTCGGCGATCGGCTCCAACGCGGGCGCGGTTGGCGAAGCGCTTCACCATCTGCCCGACTACTTCTCCTATCTGTGGCAGGTCTTCCTGCCGCGCCTGCCGTTCATGGCCGCGCACTTCCCGGCTGGGGAATATCCCGGCTTCGTGATCTTCATCAAGCGCGGCTGGGGCGCGTTCGGGTGGTACGACGTGTTCTTCCCCGGCTGGGTGTACACGCTGATCCTGATCGTGAGCCTGCTCGTCCTCGCACTCGCGCCGCTGGCGGTCAGGCGCGAGTGGCGCTGGCTGTCGGCGAACTGGGCGGAGGCGCTCACGGTGATCCTCACGCCGGTGGCGGTGATCGCCGGCTTCACGGCCGCCTACTTCACGCTCGGCAGGCGCCCCGTGATCGCGGAGTTCGGGCGCTACGCGTTCCCGGCGATCGGACCGATCGCCGTGCTCGTCGTGGGCGCGCTGCACGCGTTTGGCCGGCGCGCGATGCTCAACGCCGGCATCGTCCTGCTCGTCGCGGCGCTCGCGCTCAGCTACGCCGGTCAGCTGCTCACGCTGACCTCGTTCTATGCCTGAGGTGAGCGTCGCGATCCCGGTCCGCGACGGGGGCGAGCCGTTCGCCGAGGTGCTGCGCGCGCTCTCGCGCCAGACGGTCGAGCACGAGCTCGTCGTCTGCGACTCGGGCTCGCGCGACGCGTCGGTGCGGGTCGCGCGCTCACACGGCGCGCGCGTGCTCGAGATCGCCCCCGGGCAGTTCTCGCACGGCGGCGTTCGCAACCGGCTCGTGGCTGCGAGCGGGGGGGCGCACGTCGCGCTGCTCACGCAGGACGCGCTGCCCGCCGACGAGCGCTGGCTCGAGCGACTGTTGGGCGGGTTCGACCTCGCCGCGGACGTCTCGATCGTGTACGGCCCGTACCGGCCGCGCGCGAGCGCCCCCCTGACCGTCCGGATCGAGCTCGAGCGCTGGTTCGAGTCGCTCGCTCCCGACGGCGAGCCGCAGCTCGAGCGCCTCGACGCCGACGAGCGGCGGGCGCTGCGCTCGATCGCGCTGATCGGGCGGCGGGGCTTCTTCAGCGACGTCAACGCGTGCGTGGCGCGGGCGGCGTGGGAGCGTGTACCTTTCCGCGACGTTCCGTACGCCGAGGATCGAGTGCTCGCGATCGACATGCTCAGAGCCGGCTATGCGAAGGCGTTCGTGCCGCAGGCAGCCGTGATCCACTCGCACGCATACACGACCAGCCAGCAGCTGCGGCGGTCGTTCGACGAGTGGCGCGGGCTGCTCGAGGTCTACGGCTGGCGCGAGCCTGCCTCGCCCGCGCACCTGCTCAGCCGCCTTCGCGGCGCGCTCGGAGCGGCGCGCGGCGCGATCGCCGCGGAGCAGGCCCCAGGCCCGGCCCGTGCCGCCGCGCTCGCCGCCGTGGCGACGCACCAGCTCGCGAGCCTGACCGGCGCACTGCTCGGCTCGCGGGCGGACAGGCTACCTCCGGCGCTCCGGCGGCGGCTGTCGCTCGAGCGGCGCCCGGGCTTCGCGCGCGCTCAGCTCGATCCGCCCCCGATCGTGACCGACGAGGGCACTCGCCGGTGACGCGACAGAGCCCGATCGAGGGGCGCCGCCAGGGCCAGTTCTCGAACCTGTGGCGGCGGATCTATCTCACCTACACGCATTTCGGCCTGCGCACGATCCTGTTTCGGCTGGTCACGTTCCCGCTGCGGTTCACGCCGCTCGAGCGGCGCCTGCGCCTGCGCACGCACGCGCGCGACCAGGACGTGCGTCGGGCGAGGGAGTGGTATCGCGAGCACGGCCGGCCGGTCGACGTCGTGATCCCGAGCTACCGCGACGCCGAGCACGTGCGGACGCTCCTGCGCAGCATCGAGAAGACCGTGCGCAGCGGGATGGCGCGGGTGATCGTCGCCGACGACTGCAGCGGCCCCGAGCAGATCGCCGCGTTGGGTCAGATCGACGGGATCGCGCTGCTCGTCGAGTCCGATCGCAACGGCGGCTTCGCCGCGAACGCCAACCGCGGGATCGCCGCGAGCGATCCCGCGCGCGACGTCGTCGTGCTGAACTCCGACGTCGAGGCGCTGCCGGGCTGGCTCGAGTGCCTGCAGTACGGAGCGTACGGTCACGAGCACGGAGCGGCGATCGTCGGCGCCCAGCTGCAGTACCCCGACGGGCGGATCCAGTTCGGCGGGACGGTCCGCAATCGCGATCAGCCGCAGTGGTTCGACCACCGCTACCGCTTCAAGCCGCCGACCTGGGGGCCGGCCGGCGCGGAGAGTCCCGCGCTCGCCGTCACCGGCGCTTGCATGTACATGCGGCGCGAGGCGATCGAGCGCGTCGGCGCTTTCGACGAGCGCTACGCGATGGCCTACGAGGACGTCGACCTGTGCCTGCGCGCGTGGCAGGCGGGACTGCGCGTCCTCTACTACCCGAGCGCGCAGCTGATCCACCACGAGTCGGTCACGCGCGGGAGCGAGCTGGGCGAGCGCGAGCGCGAGTCGCAGGAGCGCTTCTGGGAGCGCTGGTCGGAGTTCTTCGACGCGCGCAGCGTCTCAGGCGATCCTTCGGTGCCTGCCGAGGAGGCTCGCCCGGACGCCGGGGAGCGGCCCCCGATCGTTCAATCCACGCGCGAGCCGCTGCGGATCGTCTACGTGACCGAAGACACCGGCGTCGGCGGCGGGCACCGCGACATCTTCGAGCACCTCAATCGTCTGTCCGCGCGCGGGCACGACGTCGCGCTCTACACGCTCGGCGAGCCGCCGACGTGGTTCAAGTTGAACGTCCCGGTGCGGAGCTTCGCCGACTACGAGGCGCTGGGCGACGCGCTCGCCACGCTCGACGCGATCAAGGTGGCGACATGGTGGACGACGGCGGCGGCCGTCTGGCGCGCGAGCATTCCGCGCGGCCTGCCGGTCTACTTCGTCCAGGACATCGAGACGTCCTACTACCCCGACCACGAGCACGTGCGCCACGCCGTCCTCGACTCATACCGCCCGGAGTTCCGCTACATGACGATCTCCTCGTGGAACCGCGAGCGACTGCGCGAGCTCGGGCTCGACGCCGAGCTGATCCCGGCCGGGATCGACCTGCAGACCTTTCGCCCGCGCCCGGAAATCGAGCGTCGCGGGGACATGATCCTCGCGCTCGGTCGCGGCAACCCACTGAAGAACCTGCCGCTGACGCTCGCGGGTTGGCGCGCGCTGGCGCAGCCGCGTCCAGAGCTGTGCCTGTTCGGGATCGAGCCCGAGGTCGCTCCCCCCGGCGTGCGCTATGTCGAGTCGCCGAGCGACGAGCAGGTCAACGAGCTGCTCTGCGAAGCGACGGTCTTCATCCAGACGTCGGTCCACGAGGGCTTCGCGCTGCCGCCGCTGGAGGCGATGGCGACGGGCGCCGCCGTCGTCTGCACCGACGCGCACGGCAACCGCGACTTCTGCGTCGATCAGGTCAACTGCCTGATGCCGGAGTCGACGCCGTCTGCCGTGCGCGAGGCGCTCGCACGCCTCCTCGCGGACGCCGAGCTGCGCGCCGAGCTCGGCCGCGCGGGCGTGCAGACGGCGCAGGAGTACGCGTGGGAGCGGCGGATCGACGCGCTCGAGGGGTTCCTGCGAAGCGTGGCTGCCTCGCGACGGTTCGCGCTCGCGGGCGAGATCCCGCAGCCGCGGGTGCCGACGCGCTGAGCGCGGTCGCGGCGCCCGCGGTGGGCGTCGCCGGACGCTAGAGGTCCTCGGCGATGTGCGGGGCCTCGCGGTTGAAGACCCAGAAGCCGATCACGATGATCGCCACGACCAGCGCCAGAGGCTCGATCAGCGCCGTCCAGCTGCCCATCACCTGTCCGGCGCTCAACGTTCCGCGGTTGATCATCGCGTGGCGGAACTGCTGGAAAATCGCGACGAGCGGGTTGAGCGTGTAGACGTGATAGAGGAAGTGGTGAAAGCTGCCGTGCGCGAGCTTTTGCCGCACGGTTTCGGCCGGGACGATCACCGGCGAGGAGTAGAACAGGATTTGGCTCACCACTTCCCAGATTGGCGAGACATCGCGAAAGCGGACGAACAGCGCCGACAGCAGCATCGACACGCCGGTCGTCAGCACCGTCAGCATCAGGATTATCAGCGGAAGCTCGAGCCAGCTGACCATCGGCCGCACGCCACCGGCTACGGCGAAGATCAGCACCACGACGACGTTCAGCCCGAGGTTGAACAGGGCGAGCAGCACGACCGAGATCGGGATCGCCAGTCGCGGGAACTGGATCTTTCGGACGATGTTCTCCCGATCGACGACGCTGCGGACGGCGGCGCCCGTCGCTTCGCCGAAGAACGTGAACAAAACGATCGAACCGAGCAGCTGAGCTCCGTAATACGTGCTCGCCGCGCCTTGGGCTCGGTTGACGTGGAAGACTTCAACGAAGAAGATGTAGAGCACCCCGAACAGCAGCAGGGGCCGCACGACCTGCCACAGATAGCCGAGCGCCGAGCCGAAGAACTTCAGTTTGAATTCGCTGCGCGCGATGTTGTAAGCGAGGTGCCAGAACCGTGACCAGCTGTCGCCGAGCGCGCGTGGCCCGCGGATTGGCTCTCCGAGGGACTCGGTCAGTGCGCCGAGTGGCTCTGACGTGGCGGGGGCGCTCACGACGCGCCCCTCGACGTGGCCGCGGCTGCGTCCGGCGCGCGCCAGCGGGTCACGTCGGTCTGCACCGGTATCTCGACCATTCCTCCGCTCGCGGCCGTTCCAGTGACGACGAAGGAGAGACCGCCGGCGAGTCGGTCGATCACGTCTACACCGTCGCCGCGCCTACTGATCGTGAGGACCGTGTGGTAACGCCCCGGCGCGAGCATGTTGTGGAGCGAGAAGGCGAACACGGCCCATTCGCCTGCGCGAAATCCACCGGTCTGCTCGTCGTCGTCGGTGGTCGTCGCGACGACCACCGGCTGGCGGTGCTCGTTCAGCAGCGTCAGGCTGACTGCCGGGTCGATTACGTCTGCGTGGAAACCAACGAGCGCCTTCAGTGTGAGCGCTTCCGACTGCGGCGCGATGGCCCGTTGTTCGTCCGGAGACTCTCCAAGCCAGACTTGGCTTACGCGCGCTGAGCCGTCGCCCATGCGCGCGCTCCCGACGTCAGGGTCGTCGTAGCCAACTTGACGACCGAAGGACAGCTCCAGATAGCGGTCGGCGACGTCACGCGGATCGCCGATCGACACCATCTCGCCGCGCTCGAGCAGCATCGCGCGGTGGCAGAAGCGCGTCACGGCGCCCATGTCGTGCGTGACGAACACGATCGTCCGTCCTTCCTCGCGCATCCTGTTGAAGGAGTCGAAGCACTTCTGCTGGAACGCCGCGTCGCCGACCGCGAGCACCTCGTCGATCAAGAGGATGTCGGCGTCGACCTGGATCGCGACGGAGAACGCCAGCCGGACGTGCATCCCCGATGAGTAGTTCTTCAGCTTCAGATCCTGAAACTCCTCGAGCTCGGCGAACTCGATCACACGCTCATATCGTGCGCGCGCCTCACGGGGGGATAGCCCGAGCATGATCCCGTTGAGCGAGACGTTGTCGTACGCGGCGAGGTCCGGGTTGAAGCCGACCCCCAGCTCGATGAAGGTCGACAGGCGCCCGTTGCACCAGATCTGCCCGGCGTCGGTGCGGTAGATGCCCGCGAGGCACTTCAGCAGGGTGCTCTTGCCGCTGCCGTTGCGCCCGACGATTCCAAAGAACTCGCCGGGTGCGACCGAGAACGAGATGTCCTTCAGCGCATGCAGCGCCTCGTGGCGCGATCGCCGCAGCGGGTGCAGCGCGCGCTCCTTGAGCGTATGGCTGCGCTCCTCGGGGATCTTGAAGCGCTTGTCGACTCCCTGCGCGGCAAGCGCCGGGAGCGCGCGCGTGGCTGGCTGATCGCGTGGCATTCTGAGAGGCAGGGTATAGCCAGCCGATGATCCTCCCGGACGCGGCATCGCTCAGCGCCGGCGGCGCAGCAGGGCTTCGATCGGGCGCGCGAAGGCTGACACGAGAACGAAAACACGCGAAGCCGCCCTGAAGATCGGCCGGGCCAGGGCCGGGCGCGCGCTCAGCGCCAGCAGTGCCCGCTGGACGTTCTCCGGCAGCGAGCCGCGTGGTCCGATCAGGCTCAGGCCGAAGCCGGCTTCGTGCCTGAGGGTCTCGTAACCCCGCCGCCACTGTTCGAGCTCGTCGCTCAGCCGCGTGACGACCTCGCGGTGCCGCGCGCTCAGCTGCGCTTCGCGCGCGACGAGGTCTCGGCTGAGCGTCGCCGAGGCGCGGACCGGCGCCGCGGCCGCCTGCCTGTAGATCTCGATCATCGCGGCGGCGGCTGCATCCCAGGTGAAGCTCTCGGCTCGCCCGGCGAGCGCCCGAACGTGGCGCTCGCGTGCGTCGGCGCTGCTCAGCAGCTCGAACGCCCTCACTGCGCTCGCGGCTGCGTCCCACGGCACGATCGTCGCCGTCCCCTCGGGAGCCGTCTCGGCGAGCGAGGCCTGCGGCGCGAACAGGCACGGCACCCCCGCCAGCGCCGACTCGAAAGGGACGAGGCCGAAGCCCTCGTAAACCGACGGGTAGGCGATTGCGCTGGCGCGCTGCATCAGCCACGCCCTCTCCGGCTCGCTGACCGGGCCAAGCGAGACGGTCGCCTCGGCCAGCTTTGGATGCTCGCGCAGGAAGGCCTCCTCGAGCTCTGCGGAGGAGCCCGGCGAGACGTGCGTCCCGGCGAACACGATGCCTCCGCGCCAGCCGTGGCGCTCATGCAGCTCGGCGAGCAGGCGCAGCGCGAACAGCCGGTTCTTGTGGCGAAAGTCGGTGCCGAGGCACAGCAGGAACCCGTCTGCCGTCGCCTCCTCGGCGAGGGCCGCAGGCCGGATCGGTTGGCGCACCGTCCGGTGATCCAACCCGGGCGGGACGACGCTGATACGCGCGTCCTCGACGAGCGCATCGGCGAGCAGCTCGTGGCGCGTGTGCTCGGAGAACACGACGACGCGCTCGGCGGCCGAGAGGCCGTGACGACTGGCGGCACGGAAGTCCTCCCAGGTCGTGACGTCTTGAAAATATCCCGGGTTGCGGTAGGCGATCAGATCGAGTTGGCTGAGGACGAAGCGCTCACCCAGTGCGAGGCCCAGCTCGACATCGATGCGCGAGAATGTCTGTTGCGGACGGTGGAAGACGGCGCTTCGCCTCGCCCGCCCGTCGAGATCCTCCACGGCCAGCAGCTCCGTGTGGGGGAGCCGTTCGAGGAGAGCCCGCGTCTCGCGATCGATCCGCTCCGCGGGGACGAGCAACCGCAGCGCGAGTGCGTCGGTGCGCGTCAACGCGAGGATCAGCTCGAGGATGTGGACGTGCGTGCCGGTGATCGCGCCCTCGAGTGCACGAGCATCGAGCGTCACCGGTAGGCGCGTCGAGGTTCCGCGGGCGCTCCGCAGTGCGTGGCCGAGCACGGAGGAGTCGGCGAGCGGCGTCTCGGCGAGGTACGGATACTCCGCCCGCAGCGACTGGGGGATCTCCGCTTGCGCGTCGCTCTGCGCCGCGGTGAGCCGTGCGACGACGACGTCATCGGCGGCGACGTGCGTGAGGCCGGACAGCACGCAGCGTTGCGCGAAGTCGAGCTCGACCGCGTCGCGCAGGTCGAGGGCCTCGTCGAGTGGACCGACGAGCTCGAGCGCGTCGCGCCTGATGTAGACGCACGGGCCGACCGCCCGGCTGAGGCGTGGACGCAGGACGCGCGAGCGAGCGGCGACCGCGTCGGCCAGCGCCGCGAAGTCCTGTTCGGGATCCGGGTGCTCGTCGATCGCGAGCGGCGTGCCGGCGCTCGCGAGGGCGCTCGCGGAGGCGACGTTCGTGTCGCTCCAGGCAGCGTCGCCGAGGCGCTCGATCCACCCGGCGCCGACCAGGCATGGTTCGCTGACCACGACGGCGTCGGCCGGCGCGAGCCGGGCGAGCGCGTCGTTGACCGAGGCGCTGTCGGCGCCGGCCTCGACGACCGGCACTCGCTCGCCGACGTGGCTGCGCAGGGCCGCGACGGACTCGCGCACGGCCTGAGCATCGCCGCCGCCGGCGACGATGATCGACACGCCGCGCGTCCGATCGACTCGACGCTTGTTGGGCAGCTCGTTCATGCTCATCGCTCTCCGCCGGTGGATCCGCCAGCGTAGAGGAGTCTCGCTGAGACGCGGGACGTTGGGCGATAATCGAGACCAAGCCGTTGAGCACGACCGATCAGATGACAGCGAAGAGCCGGGCTCCCGGGCCCTTGGAGGCTGGGGAGCGGCGAGCGCGTGAGCGCGCCCGTCGGGTGCTCTGGCGCTTCGCGCCGGCCCTCGCACGTCGTCGCTCGCGCCGAGCTGGGACCGCCGCGGCCGTCGAGCGGCTCGAGGCCGAATTCGAGCGGATGCGCACGCGTCACAGCGAGCAGATCGAGCGCTTGGAGGACCTTTCGCGAGAGCTCGTCGTGGCGGTCGAGTCGCTGCGCCGCGATCTCGCGCGCGGCGAGCGCGACGAGGTTTGATGCGCGCAGTCACGGTCGCGACGATGAGGACGCTCCCGCGCGCGCGGGCGCTTGTGGCCTCGCTTCGCCGAAACCAACCTGAATGGCCCGTGGGCGTCCTGCTGATCGGTGGCGAGGACGCGATCGCCGCGAAGGCGCGCGCCGAGCGGGAGCTGTCGATCAGCTCGGTCTCGCAGATCCTCGAGCTCGATGTCGAGACGCTGCTCGCCCGCCACGACGAGGAGGATCTGACGGTTCTGCTCTTGCCGCACCTGCTCCTGCGACTGCTCGAGCAGGACTCGCAGCCGCTCGTGCACCTGCCGAGCAGCGCGTGGCTGCTCGGTGATCTTCGCCCGCTCGAGACGTTGCTCGATGAGGCCGGTGTTGTGCTCGTCCCACGCGCGACGATCGACGTCCCAGAGGACGGCCTCGAGCCTTCGCGCTCCGAGCTGGACCGCGCCGGCCGGATCGACCCGACCGTGATCGCGGTCGACACGGGAGCGCCGGCGCGGGAGTTCCTGACGTGGTGGAGCGGGCACGTCGAGCGGTCGCTCGGATCGCTCGACGCGCTGAGCGTCGGCGATCGTCCGGAGGACCGTCCGTGGCTGAGTCGCTTCCTCGAGCTCGCGCCCGCCAGGTTCGCGACGGGCGTGCTCGAAGACTCCGGCTGCAACCTGAGCCTTTGGAACCTCCATCGCCACGTCCTCACCGAGAGCCCCCAGGGCGTCGTCGTCGACGGGCGTGCCCCCTTGCGCTTCCTGAATCTGCCCGGGTTCGACCCCGACCGTCCGTATCGCCTCGCCGCGAATGCCAGCCGTGCGCGCGTGAGCCGCGCGCCGGTGCTGCGGGGGCTCTGCGAACGGTACGCGGAGGAGCTCCGCGCGGGGGGGTGGGACGATGCCGAGCATCGCCACGAGGTCGGGCGCCGGCTGTTCGGTGGGCTCGTCTACGACGACGCGCTGCGCGCGATCTATGGCCGCGCTCTGGCGCTCGGCGAGGACTTCGGCGACCCGTTCGCCGAAGCGGGGACGCGGGCGTTTCTCGCGTGGCTCGAACAGCCGGCGCCGCGCGGGGGGCGATCCGGGATCAACCGCTACGTCTTCTATCGGGTCTCGCGGGAGCGTTCCGACGTGCTCCGCGCGTATCCGGATCTCGACGGCGATGACGCCGTCGGGTTCGTCGAGTGGTGCTGGGCGTTCGGGCGAACCGAGCTCGCGATCCCAGATCGATTCATGCCGCCTTCTCCGCGGGGCGCACACGCACCCAAGCCGGCGGCTGCGGCTGACGAGGGTCTGGTTCCCGGTGGCGAGGTCGCCCCGCCCCCGCCCCCAGCCCCGGCGCTCGCACGCAAAGCTCGCGCGCCGACGAGCGACGAACTGGCGGTGCGCCTGACCGGCTACATGGGACACACGCTCGGTCTCGGCGCGGCCGCGCGAGGCTACGTCGAGGCGCTGACGGCCGTCGGCGTGCCGGTCAGCAGCGTCAGCGTGCCGCTGCACCACCTCGCGCTGCCGGTCGCGCTCGAGGACGCGTACGGGCGCCATCGCTTCGAGGACGTCGTCCACGGCGCGCGGCACGGCTTCGAGATCGTCGCCGTCAACGCCGATGAGCTGCCGGACTTCGTCGAGCGTCTCGGCGAGGATTACTTCGAGGGTCCGCGGATCGGGATCTGGGGTTGGGAGACGAACGCGATTCCGGAGCGCTGGGAGCGAGCGTTCAGCCTCGTCGAGGAGATCTGGGTGTACTCGCGCTTCATGGCCGAGAACATCGGCGCGCGGGCGCCCGTCCCGGTGCTCGCGCTGCCGCCGCCGGTGCGGCGTCCGCCCGAGCCGGCCGCGCCGACACGCCTGGGGGTCCCGGACGGCTACCTCTTCCTGTTCGTGTTCGACTACCTGAGCACGGTGCAGCGGAAGAACCCCGTTGGCCTGATCGAGGCGTTCAAGTCCGCTTTCACGGCGGGGGAGGGGCCGCAGCTGTTGATCAAGACGATCAACGCGCCCCTGCGACCGCTCGCGGAGGAGGAGGTACTGTGGGCGGCGCATGGCCGTGAGGACGTCCACGTCGTCGACCGCTCGCTGAGCGCGAGCGAGCTGAACGGTCTGATGGCGGGTTGCGATTGCTATGTCTCGCTGCACCGCGCCGAGGGCTTCGGCCTGACGCTCGCCGAGGCGATGGCGGTCGGCAAGCCGGCGATCGCTACCGGCTATTCGGGGAACGTCGACTTCATGAACAGCGCGAACAGCTACCTCGTCGACTACGCGATCGGTCGCGTCGGGCCCGAATGCGAGATCTATCCGCCCGAGGGCGAATGGGCGGAGCCGAGCGGCGAGCACGCCGCGGCGCTGATGCGCCACGTGTACGAGCACCCCGATGAGGCGGCCACCAAGGGCGAGCAGGCCGCCGCCGACGTCGCCCGGCTGCTGTCCGCCGAGGCGGCGGGAAGGCGGATGCGCGCGCGTCTGGAGGAGCTCGCCGGCGAGCCATCCGTCGCCGCCGGCTCCGACGTCATCGCAGTCACCCGATGATCGGCGTCTTCCTGGTCGCCTGGGTCGTCTTCCCGGCCCTGATGCTCCTGCTGTGCGGTGGCGCCGGCCTGCTCGTGCGCCGGGCCGCCGGCCCGATCTCGGTTCCTCCGGTGCTGACGCTGCCCGTCGGCCTGGCCCTGCTCGTCGTCGTCGGAGGGATCTTCTGCGACGCATCCGCGCTGGCGCCGCTCGCGGCGCCGGCGTTCGTCGCGGTCGGCGTGGCGGGCCTCGTGCTCGGGCGAGAGTCGCTCGTGGGCTTGATCAGACGCCGCCGACGCGGGGTCGACGTTTGGGCTCTGGCCGCAGGCTTCGGCGCCTGGGCGCTGGTGGCGGCGCCGATCGTGCTGTCGGGCAAGCCGGGCTTCACCGGCTACGGGCGCATTGTCGACATCTCCTACGAGCTCGATCTGGCAGTGCACTTCGCGCACAGCGGCCGCCACATCCCGGCCGCGGGCACGTCGGCCTACGAGATCGTGATGAAAAAGTATCTCGGCGCCGGCTATCCGGGTGGTGGGCCGTGGACGCTCGGGGCGCTGTCGAACCTGACGCCGGTCGACCTCTCCTGGCTCTACCAGCCCTTCCTCTCGTTCGTGTCGGCGATGAGCGCGCTGTCGATCTACTCGCTGCTCGCGCGCTTCGTGCGAAGCCGCGCGCTGCGCGCGCTCGGGGCGCTCGTCGCGGCGCTGCCGAACGTGCTCTACGCGTACGTGCTCGCCGGCGGGATCAAGGAGCTCGGAACGAGCTCCTTCCTGCTGCTGACGGCGGCGCTGTTCGTCCCGATCATGGAGCGCCTGCGGCCGGGTCGCGCGCTGCTCGCGCTGCCCGTCGCGATCGCCGCAACCGTCGCGTCGTTCTCGCTGACGACGCTGCCGTGGGTCGGGGTCCTGTGCGTCGGGACGGGTGCTACGGTGCTCGTGCTTCGCCGGGACCGCGTCGCGACGCTGCTGGGGTGCGCCGAGGTGGCCGTCGTCGCATTCGTCCTGTCGCTGCCGACGCTCGGCGCCGCGTTCAAGCTGCTGCCCTACGTCACGGGCACGGGACCGGTCGATCTCGGCAATCTCGCGGGGCCGGTGCCGGGCATCTCGGCGGCGGGCGTGTGGATCACCGGCGACGTGCGCTATCCGCAAGACGCGCACCAGGGCCTGAGCGAAGCGCTCGCGGTCCTCGTCCTCGTGCTCGCGGCAGGCGGGTTGGTCTTCGCGGTCCGCCGCAGGGCGTGGAGCCTCGCCTGGCTGGGAGCCGCGGGCGGTGTCGCGCTCTACTACGTCGCACATCGCTACGGGCCGTGGATCCAGTTCAAGGCCGACTGCATCAGCTCGCCGATCGCGTTGCTGCTCGCGTTCGCGGGCGTCGGCGGGCTCGCCGACGGACTGAGGCGGCGAGATCGGAGCGCCGGCGCGAGGAGCTTGAAGCGACGGCTCCTTGCGTGGACGAACAGGTCCGGTCGGCTCACCGCCGTGCTGGGCGGCCTGGCGATCGCCGGCGCGGTGCTCGCGGGCAACGCGCTGCTCTACCACGACGTCACGCTCGCTCCGTACAGCCGCCTGGCCGACCTGCAGCGGATCGGCGAACGCTACGCCGGGCAAGGGCCGACGTTCACCCCCGACTTCGAGGAGTACGCCGAGTACTACCTGCGCGACGGGCAGCAGGACAGCGTCGTCAACGGTCCCGGGCTCGGCCTGCGCCCGGGCGTGAACCGTTTGGTCGAAGCGGGAGGGATCTTCGCGTACGACCTCGACGAGTTCTCGTTGCCCTGGCTCGAGTCGTTCCGGACGATCGCGATGCGACGCAATCCGCTGGCGAGCCGGCCGCCGAGCAACTACCAGCTCGTCTATCTCTCGCCCTACTACGAGGTCTGGCAGCGAAAGCAGCCGGCGCGCACGGTGTACGCGCACATCCACTTCGCCGACAACCCCCCCAATCTCAACCCGAAGGCGTGTGGCGAAGCGCGCGCCGCGGCGCGCAGCGCGGGCCGATCCGCGAGCATCGCGTACACGCTCTCGCCGAGCTACATCCAGGTGGACGGCAGCAACATGACGATCTCGGGGGCGCTCACGGCCGTGGGCGGAACGATCCTCGCCTCCGGCCCGGGGCGCGCGTTTCGCGAGCAGCCGATCCCCGCGCCCGGGAGCTACAGCTTCTTCTTCAGCGGCTCGTTCGGACGGCCCGTCGACGTGCTCGTCGACGGTCGCCACGTCGGCACGGCCGCCTACCAGGTCAGCTATCCGAGCGAGTGGATCCTGATCGCGCACGCTTATCTATCGAAGGGGGTGCACAGGATCGAATTCAGGCGCGGCGGCATCAGCCTGCACGCCGGCAACGGCGACGGGATCGACCCGTTCAACCGCACGATCGGCCCGCTCGCGCTGTTCCCCGTCCGCCCGGTGACCCCGGTCGTGCACTACGAAGCCCTCGACGCGCTGCCCCGGCTGTGCCGCTCCTCGCAGCATCTGCGTTGGCTGGAGATCGTCCGCCCTGCGTAGCGACACCTGGAGATCGGCGCAGAGGACGCTCCGCGAGTCGCTGCGCGAGCGCCGTCGCACGAGGGCACCCGCGCAAGCTGCCGGCGGTCACGCTCCACAGGGCGCCGCCGAGCGCACGCCGCTCGTCTCCGTGATCGTCGTCTGCTGGAACGCACAGGACGTGCTCGGCCGCTGCCTCGAGCACCTGCTCGCGCAGGACCATCCGAACTACGAGGTGATCGTCGTCGATGACGCGTCGACCGATCGGACGACTGCGATCGCACAGGAGGTGGCGGCGGATGGCGTTCTGACGCTCGTGCGAAGCGCGCGCAACCGCGGCTGCCCCGGCGCGCGCAACGTCGGGCTGCAACGGGCGCGCGGCGAGATCGTCGCGTTCATCGACGCCGACGGCTTCGCGGCGCCGGACTGGCTCCGCCGACTGACGGCCGCGTTCGGCGGCGATCGAACGGTCGGCGGGGCTGCCTCGACGGTGTTCTTCGACGACAACCCGCTCGTGCTCAACGGCGCCGGCGGGACGGTCAATCGCCAGGGATGGGCCGCCGACCTCTCGATGAACGAGTCCTACGAGCGTGCCGAGCTCGCGACGGAGGCGCTCTACGCGATGGGCTGCGGGATGGCGTTCAGGCGCGAGACGCTGCAGCGCGTCGGCGCGTTCGACGACCGGATGGTCAACTACTACGACGACGTCGACTACGGGACGCGCGTCTGGCGAGCCGGCTACCGCGTAGTTGTCGCGCCCGACGCGTGGGTCGACCACGGCTTCGGAGCCGCCGGCGCGGACGCAGCGCGCAAGCGCCTGCTGTGCGAGCGCCACCGGATGCGCGTCGTGCTCAAGCACACGCCGGCGCGGCTGCTCGGCAAGTGGGCCGGCAACGAGCTGCGCTCGCTGCGTGACGCGTCGACGCCCGTGCGCGGCCAGAAGCTCTCGGCGATCACGTGGAACGCTCGCCACCTGCCGAGCACGCTCGCGACCCGCAGCCGCGAGCGAGGCTCGGCGCCCGTTCCGGACCGGCTCCTCGACGGCTCCTGGGGAGACGCGTTCCCGGCCGGCGTCCCGCCGCGCTCCTCACCCGCTCCCGAACGCGCCGGCGCGGGCGTCGACGTCGCCGACCCGCGGACGCAGGGACAGCTGCTGCATGGGTGGTACCCGGTCGAGCGCGTCGGGGAGCGCAACTATCGCTGGGCCGCAGCGCACGCGGCGGTGCTGATCTCGTTGACCGCACCGGCGCGATGGCTGCGGCTCGACTTCGCACACGTGCCCGAGGACATCGGCGGCGTCGATCTGGAGATTCGGCGCGTCGGCGCAGGGGAGCCGCTCGTGCCCGTCTGGCAGACACGACTGCGCTGGCAGTACATCGCGCGCTCGATCGAGAATCACCCGCTCGAGCTGCCGGCGGGGGACTACGAAGTCGTCTTCAGCGTCCGTGAGGGCTGGCTCGAGCCGCCGCTGAAGACGCGCGAGCTCGCCTTCGCGCTCACGAGCCTGTCGTTCGCGGATGACATCGAGCTTGCGCCGGGCGGCCTCGACCTGTCCGCGCCCGAGGCCGAGCGCCAGCTCGTGCGCGGCTGGTTCGAGCTCGAGCGCTCGCCCGCCGGTGGCTACCGCTGGGGCTCCGGACAGGCCGCGGCGGTTGTGCGCGTCGTCGAGGACGCGAGCGGCGTGCGGCTGCGCTACCGGATGACGCCCGGGCCCAGTGGCCCCGTCACCGTGACGTTCACGCCGGTCGGCTCACACCGGCCGGCGGCCTCGTGGCAGATCGCGTGGGAGCGCGGCGACTGGCGCGAGCAGACGTACCCGGCGGCGCTTGCGCCGGGCGACTACGTCATCGACTTCGAGGTCGCCGAGACGTGGTCGAACCCCGGGCAGCGGGAACCCGAGCTCCCGCCCGAGAACCGCGCGCTCGGCCTCGCCCTTGCCGCGCTCAGCTTCGTCTAGCCGCCCCGCACTCAAGACGCGCCCTCACGCGAGCCCTTCTCGGCGAACAGCCGAGGAGATCGAGCGCGGATCAGCTCGATGCTCGCGGGCGGGAGCTTCGCGACCTCTCGTGGCCGTGAGATCGCGGCGGAGGAATGCCAGCCGAGCACCTGGGGCACGTGCACGCCATGCGCGGACGCCTCGGCGAACCGGCACCACAGGTCGAAGTCCTCGAGGCCGTCCAGGCGTGGGTCGGTCGCATAGCCGCCCAGCTCGAGCAGGCGCTCGCGCCGGATCAGCGCCGGGACGTCGATCCAGTTCTCACGCGTAAGCCGCTCGTGCTCCCACGGCAGTGAGCCGCGCAGCTCGACCGCGGCGCCGTCTTCGACGACCACGATCATCGGATAGGAGAAGCCCGCACGCCGCTCGCCGTCGAGTGCCAGCGCCAGACGGCGCACGGTCGTGGGGAAGATGCCACCGTCGCGCGGGAGCGCGAGCAGCAGCTCGCCGCGTGCGCGTTCGGCGAGCAGGTTGCGGGCGCCGCCAAGCGGGCACTCCTCGCCACGAATCACGAGCGCGGGAACGGTCGGGTGCTGCTCGAGAAAGCGAGCGACCCCACGCCCGGCGCCGTCGCTCGAGCCGGCCGCGAGCACCACGATCTCGAGCTCCTCCCCATGACTCGCGGCGAGGCTCTCGAGCAATTCGACGCCCTCGTGTTCGCGGTCGTCGAAGATCTCGCTCAAGACGCTCACGCGCGGCTCGGCGGCGGCGTAGGAGGGCGTCTCCGAGAGCCCGCGACGGGCGCGTCGGCGGAGCTGGCTCAGACGGCGGCCGATCGTGGGGAGTCGTCGGTCGTCCCTCCGTGCGACGAGAGCGCGACCGGATGCCGGGCCGGCCGGAGGTTGCGCGCTTCGCGTCTGAGCGAGAACGATCGAGATGTCGAGCGGAGCGGTCGCCTCGGTCATCCGCGACAGCGCGTCGCGCGCGGGGCGATCGGGCGGAGTGGCCGCCGGCGCCCGCCGCCGGGGAAGCTCGCTCGCGAGCTCGGCGAGCCGTTCGCCGGCCGGCTCGATCGGCAGCTCGGTGCGGACGAACTCGTATGCCCGCTCACGGATCGCCCGCACGCGCTCGGGCTCGTCGAGCAGGGCATTGACCGCCTCCGCGAGCCGGTCCGCGGGCGCCTGCGCGAAGTGCTCGCCGGCGACGAGCGGCTCGCCGTCGAGCGAGGGCTCGGAGATGACGACGCAGCCGTTGCAGATCGCCTCGAGGAAGCGCATCCACTCGAGCGCGGCCGAGGTCGTGCGGTGCAGGTTGAGCAGGATCTTCGACTTGGCGAGCCGCGCGTACTTGTCCTGCTCCCTGAGGAAGTCCGAACGCGGCCCGGTGCGCGGCTCCAGCGGGGGAACGAGGAACTGGCATCGGCGCGCCCACAGGGTCGCGCCGATGCCGGCGAGCAGGGGATCGCGGCGGGGGTCGGCGGCGCCGAGGTAGAGGACGTCGATCGGCCGCTCCACGCGATCGTCTCCACGCCAGCAGTCCCAGCCCGCTGTGTAGCCGAGCTGCAGATGCTCGCAGCGGACGCCGCGGCGGCGGAGCTCGGCTGCGCTGGAGCGGTTGATCGAGACGGCCGCGCCGAAGTCGGCGGCCAGGCGGTAGGTCGCCTCGAACCACTCGGTGCCGGGGTTCTCGGTGCACAGGGCGATCGTCTGCGCACGCTGCTCGGCGTCCGGAAGGCCCGAACGGCCCCACGCCTCGAACTCGTGCGGGATCACGACGTACACGTCACCGTCCGCCCGCGGCGGGAACTCGTCGAACACGAGCTCGGCGCCGTGACCGGCCGCTTCGACGGCGGACGCGAGCGCGCGGAGCAGCTCGGTCATGAAGTGGCTGCCCCGGGTGGTGCTCACGAAGCAGAAGCGCATTCGACCGCGCTTAGGTTACCCGGCTTGGAGGCCGCCGCTGTGGCTCTGTGTGAACGGAGCGCACAGCTCGCTCGAGCCAGGGGCGGCCCTATGATTGGGATGGTGAGCTTCCGACGTCGCGCGGCCGCGCCGCGGCTTATCGAGTGGACCGGCGAGCGCTGCGTACCGTGGGCTCCAGACGTCCAGGTCGTGTATGAGCACTTCCATCGGTACATGTGGGCCGCCGGATTGGTCGCCGGGCGCAGGGTGCTCGACCTCGGAAGCGGCGAGGGGTTTGGCGCGGCGCTGCTCTCGGGCTCGGCGCAGCACGTCGTTGGGGTTGACGTCGACGAGCTGGCTGTCGAGCACAGCAAGCTGAGCTACGCCGGACCGAACCTCGAGTTCCATGCCGGCACGGCCGTCGACCTCTCGGAGTTCGCGGACGGCAGCTTCGGGGTGGTGGTCGCCTTCGAGATCATCGAGCATGTACAAGAGCAGGAGCGCGTCCTCGCGGAAGTAGCACGGGTCCTCGGCGAGGAGGGACTGCTGGTGATCTCGACACCCGACCGGCGCGCATACGGCGACGCACGGGGCGAGCCGAACCCGTTTCATGCGCGCGAGCTCTCGCTAGATGAGTTCATGGAGTTGCTCGACTCGCACTTCCCGCACACCGCAGCGTGGGGGCAGCGCACGATCACCGGCTCTCACCTGAACCCGCTCGACGATCGAGCGCAAGGGGGCGGCACCGAGACTGCCTCGGAGTTCTTCATCGAGCGGGTGGGCGACGAATGGCGTGTGGCGGATGGGCCCCCCGCGCTCTACTGCGTCGCGCTCGGATCGAAGGCGCCCTTGCAGCACGTGCCCGCCAGCTCAACGCTCGCCGACTGTGACATCGAGCTCGTACGCGACAAGGAACGAGACACGGCCGCAGTGATCGGCGAACGCGAACAGCTGCGGGAGGAGAACGAACAGCTGCGGGAGGAGAAGCAGGAATGGGTCGTCGCGTTGGAGCGCGAGCGGGTACACCATGCCCGCTTGCTCCGCGAACGCGACGCCGCCGAGCACCGCCGCATCGAGGAGCTGCGACAGGAGCTCAGGACGCAGGACAAAGAGCTGGCGCGCACCGAGGAGGCGCTCGCGAGCACGCGGCAGGCCGCTGAGGCCCTGCTCGTGCAGCTCGACTCGATCCAGCAGGAGCTCGAGGCCGAGCGCCAGGCCGGTCGACGAGTCGCGGAGTCGGTCACGTGGCAGGCTTTTCAGAAGCTTCGTGGGCGCGTTTATCGCACCCTCGGCGGAGTGGGCTCGCGGCGCTCGCGGCTATTGGGGGCCGCGCTGCGGTTGGTCGGCAGGCAGATGGGCAGTCGTCGCGGCTTGGATCGTGCCCCGGTCCTCGCTACGGCCCCTGAGCCAGATCAGGCCGTCGAGATCATCGAGTTCCCTGACTATGAGCGACCCACCGTCTCGCTCGTGATTCCGCTGTACTCCCGCGCTGACCTGACGCGGGCCTGCCTGCGGTCGATCCGCGACAACACGAGCCGCGTCGCCTACGAGGTCGTCTTGATCGACGACGCCGCAGACTCCGAGACGAAACGCCTGCTGGAGGGCGTCCGGGGCGCGAGGATCCTTCGCAACAAGAGCAACATGGGCTACCTCCGCAGCATGAATCGCGCCGCCGCAGCCGCCGGCGGAAGGTGGCTCGTCCTCTTCAACAACGACGCAGAGGTCACGCCGGGTTGGCTGCGCGCGATGCTCAACTGTGCCGAGGCGGCTCCGGACATCGGCATCGTGACGCCTAAGTTCATCTACCCCGACGGACGGTTGAACGAGGCCGGCGCGATCATCTGGCGCGACGGCACGGGCGTCAACTACGGACGCGGCGAGCGCGCTGATCTGTTCCGCTATGAGTACCGTCGCGAGACCGACTACGGGTCCGCGGCGGCGCTGCTGGTGAGTGCCGAACTGTGGCGGGACGTCGGCGGGTTCGACGAGCGTTTCCGGCCGATGTTCTATGAGGACGTCGACCTTTGCTTCCAGGCGCGCGAGCGCGGGATGCGCGTCGTGTACGAGCCGGCTGCGGTCGTCGTCCATCACGAGGGGGCGACGACCGGCAATGACCCGGAGACTGGGCACAAGCGCTTCCAAGAGCAGAACCGGCCGAAGCTCGTCGAGAAGTGGCGGCTCCGCCTCGAGGCGGAGCACAAGCGCTCGGCGCCGGAGAATCTTGCGTCAGCGGCAAATCGTCATCGGGGACCGCACGTGCTCGTGATCGACCACCGCGTCCCGATGTCGGATCGCGATGCAGGATCGCTGCGAATCGTGAAAATCATGGAGGCGCTGATCGGGCTCGGTGCCCAGATCACGTTCATGCCAGAGAACTTCGTGGCTCCGCAGCCGTACACGCGCTCGCTCCAGGAGAAAGGCATAGAGGTGCTCTACGGAGAGTTGGACCCGCGCGCCGAGCTCGCGGTACTGGGGCCGAGGCTCTGCACCGCGATCCTCTGTCGTCCCCATCCCGCCAGCCACTGGCTGGACACGGTCCGGGAGTTCGCGCCCGGCGCGACGGTCGTGTACGACACGGTGGACTTGCATTGGCTCCGCGAAGCTCGTCGAGGCGAGGTGACAGGAGCACGCGACCCCGCGCTCCGGAGCGGCAACGGCGATTCCGCTCCGGGCGCGATGCCGCCGAAGGCCAGCGCGCTGCGCGAGCTCGAGCTGGCGATGATCCGTGCAACCGACGCGACGATGGTCGTGAGCAACGCCGAGCGTGAGCAGGTTCTGCGCGACGTGCCTGGCGCGAGCGTGCTGGTGGTCCCGACGGTGCACGAGGTCGATCCCCACGTCGAGCCCGCGGCGCGGCGCGCGGGAATCCTGTTCGTCGGCGGTTTCGAGCACGTGCCGAACGTCGACGCGGCGGTGCTCCTCGTCCGCGACGTGATGCCAACCGTCTGGAGGGCGCTGGGCGACGTGGAGGTCACGATCGTGGGAGCAGGCCCACCGCCCGAGGTCCAGGCGCTCGCCTCGCAGCGCGTTGACGTCGCCGGGTGGGTCGAGGACCTGACGCCGTTGCTGAACCAGTCCCGACTGATGGTCGCCCCACTCCGGTTCGGCGCCGGAGTGAAGGGCAAAATCACTCAGTGCCTGGCGGTCGGTCTACCGGTGGTGACGACGAGCGTGGGCGCCGAGGGCCTCGCCGTCGTGGACGGCGAGAACATTCTGATCGCAGATGGGCCGAGCGAGATCGCTGAGCGTGTCGTGCGGTGCTATCGGGACGAGGAGCTGTGGGGGCGAATCTCAGCCGCGGGCCAGTCTGTGATCGAGAAGACCTGCTCTCCGAAGGCGATCGAGGCGCAAATGCGGATGCTGTTGAGCGAGGCCGCGAGTAGTGAAGGCGGCCTCGTGCCAGAGGCCAGCGCCTCCGGCGCTCAATAGGGATGGCGTCATGGAGCGTGCCGTCGTCGTGGGAAACTGCCAAGCGAGTGCGCTTGAGCTGATGTTGAGCACCAGCGAAGCGTTCACCAAGCGCTTCGAGCTGGTTCGCTTTCCACCCGTGCACGAGTTTCCCGAGGCTTCGGTGCCGGCCCTTCACCGGACTGTCGCGGATGCGTCTGTGGTGATCCCGCAGCGCGTCGACGATGCCTACCGCGGAGGCATCGGTCTCGGCACCGAAACGCTGGCGCGGATCGCGGGCGACGCCGAAGTGGTCCGCTGGCCGAGCGTCTTCTGGGCGGGCTATTTCCCTGAGCTCTTCTATCTTCGCGACGCCGCCAACGCCCCGGTCCTCGACGGGCCCTTCGACTACCACGACCGCTCGATTCTGCATGCCTACGCCGACGGCGTCAGTGTCCAGGAGGCGCGCAGTCGCCTGGAAGATCCCGAGATACCGTCGGAGGCCGAGGACTGGGCGGCACGGGCGACCAGCGAGCTTGACGTTCGCGGCCAGGATTGCGACGTTCAGGTCGCGTCCTTCATCGCGTCCAGCTTCCGCGAGGAGCTGCTCTTCTTCACGATGAACCATCCGACGAATCGGCTGCTTGCGTTCATCGCCCAGCAGATCATCGAGCTGCTGGGCCTCCCGGGCGATGTCGATCCGGCGCTAATGCCCGGAGAGGTGCTCGGGTCGACGTTCTATCCGCTGCACGCCAATCACGTTCGTGCGCTCGGTCTACGTTTCGGCGACAGCCTCGGCGCCGGTAGGACACCGTTCCGGATCCGCGGCGAACGCTACGCGCCGGCCGCCGCGGTCGAGGTGTTCTACTCCTACTACGACTCGCACCCCGAGCTCGTCGAGCTGAACCTGGAGGGCGCGAGCACCTGAGCGCGCCAACGTCGCGCCGATCGCTCGCACCGGCGCCGATCAGCCAGCGGAGCCGCCGTTGCGCGGGCACGCGCTGCCCAGCGCCCCGAGTGTCGCCGAGGAGATTTCGGCCCCCGGTATCGGGCTGACGACGACATCGGCGCTCGTGGTGCCACGCGGCGCTGTGGCATAGATGCGCTGCGTCGCGCCGGGCGTCGTCAGGCCCGGCTGCGTCGAGACCTGGGGATTACCGCCGTTGAAATGGATCAGGACCGGGCTAGGCGCGCCGCCGCCCCTCTGCCTGGCGGTGAGGGTCAGAATCTCGCCCGGGCATGCCGCGACCACGCGCGTGACGCTCACGGGCAGCCCGCTCTTCGCCGTCCGGGGGCCGCCCCAGCAGGCCGGAACTCCGCGCGCCGCACGGTCGCACGAAGTGAGGGGAACGGGCTCGCGAGGATGCGCAACCAGTCGGTACAGGTCCCAGCCGCGCGCGCTGTATTCGATCTTCCCGTGCGTCGTGATCACCTGTGAGAGGTAGCCGGGTTGGTTTTGGATGCGATCGGCTTCGGTCACTAGCAGCCAGCCGATGCTGATCTCGCCCAGATCGCGGAACGCTTCCTCGCCGTCCTTGGGCAACGGTCCGTGCAGCTCCATCAGCGGGACCGGCTCGTAGTGGAGGTTGTACAGGTCGCGTTCGCCGGTCAGCCACGAACGCTCGTACGCGCTCGTCGCGACATGCGCGCGAGGAGGCGAGAGCCGGTTGAAGGCGAGGATCGCCTGCCGTTCGGGAAGCGCCGCACTCTCGTAGCTGGACGCGTTCCAGTGCCCGATTGCGGCATAGATCGGCGGCTTGTGAGCCGGCACGTTCCAGAACTGCGAGACGGTCACGGGGAAGCACGCGGCCGCGGCCAGCGTGATCGCGGCGACCGAGCACAACCGCCCGGCTCGTCCCAGCCTCACGCCGCCCGTGAGCATCAGGAGCAGGCCGATCGAGACAAAGCCGATCGGGAGCAGATAGCGCAGGTAGCGCAACGTCACCCACCAGGCGATCAGCGAGGGGACGATGGCGATCCAGACGACGCGACTGCCGCGTACGCGATCGCGTCCGATCCAACCGAGCAGTGCTGCGACGACGATCGCGCCGACGAGAAAGCCGAAGGCTCCGGGAGGATCGACCTCAGCCATCACGGTAGGTTCGAGGACGGCCTTCCATACGGCTCTGATCGGCCCCCATGACCCGGGGTGCATCCAGAAGGGGAGGTTGGCCTGTTCGTTGATCGGAAGCCAGTACTTGCTGCGGAAGATGCTGTTGTAAGCGGGCAGCAGCGGGTTGCCGCTGTCGATCCAGCGGAGGATCAGCGGAGGCAACGCCGTGATTGCCGCTCCGAGCGCCGCGTACGTCAGCCGCCGCGTGACCGAGCGCGAGCTCCGGCCGGCGAGCACCCACCCGAGCAGAAGAAACGCGAATAGCGGGACCAGGTGGAGCTTGAGCGATGCTCCGGAGCCGGCCATCAGGCCGAGGGCGAACGCCACGCCCCTTGTCTCGCGCCCGCCACCGACGGCGAGAGATTCGACGATCGCGATCGAGAGCGCCA
>FSVZ01000032.1_pt1 | contig 73959 bp, 64 predicted proteins | sample 1637881 | NCBI WGS metagenome assembly FSVZ01 (sample SAMEA3914789, study PRJEB12502) | metagenome | biome: forest; material: soil | place: Canada | collected 2011-07-03 | depth 0.3 m
GCTGGAAGTTTCACAGCGCACCGGCGTCACCATCCTCGTATGAGTACGAAGCGAGTGAGTCCGGGCGGATCCTCGGCTATTACGCGGCGATTCCCTACCCATACGAGATAGGCGGTCGTCGCATGACCGCCGGGATGGTCTGCGACGTCATGACGAGCTCGGCGGCGCGCGGGCGAGGAGTATTCACGGAGCTGGGCAGGTATTCACTTTCGCGGATGCACGACAGCCCACTCGACTTCGTCACCGGATACCCGATCCGACCCGAGGTGATGGGTGGCCATTTGCGGGTCGGCTGGAAAGTGGCGTTTGAGCTCCCGATGTATCTGCGGCCGCTGAGGTCGGAGGCTCTCCTCGCTTCGCGAGGCGTCGGGATGATGGCTCCGATCGCCAACGTCGGCGTGCGTGCATTCGCGGCGATCACTTCGGGACGCACGCGGCGGGGCGGCTTCGACTGCGAGGTGGGCGCTCCGGCCGAGCTGGTCGGGCGCCCGGAGTTCGCGACGTTCCTCGCGCGCTGGTCTGGCTCCGTGGCAAACCATCTGGTGAAGACGCCGTCCTTCTACGCCTGGCGGCTCGGGGCTCCGGGCACCCGCTACACCGTCGTTCAGGTACGCCGCGGGGAACGTGTCGTCGCCGCGGCGATCGGACGCGCCGCCGAGCTACAGGGAATCCCGTCGTTTGCGCTACTCGATCTGATGTTCCTGGAGGAGGAGCGGGACGCCCTTGCGACGCTGTACGGCGAGGTCGATCGCGTGGCGCGCGATCTGGGCGTCGAGGCGATCGTGACGATGATGTCGCGCCACCAGGCGCGGCGACACCACCTTCGTCGCTTCGGCTTTCTTCGCAGTCCGTTCGCCTTCACACTGATCATCCGCTCGGTGTCCGACTCGCTCGACGTCGAGTCGATCTGCGCCGAGGCTGACTGGCATCTGATGTGGATCGACTCCGACGACCTCTGACGGGCGCGACGGGCGCCAGGCGCGCGGCCACGTTCGTATCTCCGTCCAGCGTGTCCTGCTCTGGCTCGCCCAAGCCCCCGAACGCCACGCTGCGACGCTAAGACGTCCGTCCAAGGGGCTTTCGCTATCGCGTGAGCGGGGCATGCCGATAAGCCCATGATGCGAATTCTCAATCCATTCCCGACTCGGCGCGGCGCTCGCGTCCTGTTGCTGAGCATCGCGCTCGTGGCTTTGTCTGCCTTCCTCGCGCCTGCCGCGAGCCAGGCCAGCCTCACCACGATCGGCAGCCCGCTCTCGGTCCCGGCGACGCTGAACACGGCCGAAGACCTCGGCTACCCGGGGACGTACACGCCGGTGCCGCCGAGCCCCGAAGCACCGAACGGCGTCTTCCACACGTTCCACTACGGCGCCGACACGGCGATCTGGAACTTCTCGAAGTCGGCCGGCCCGGTTGCTGTCTCGGCGACGGGGCAGGCGCAGAAGATCGAACTCGAGGGCTGCGCGCAGAAGGCCGCGAACGGACCGCTGCCGCTGGTGACGATCCACTTCCAGGATCTCTCGCCGCTGCCCGGCGGTGGCGCGAAGGTCAACCTCACGTCGCAGGGCTTCGCGCTGCCGATCTGCGGCGAAAACGGCGCCGGCGCGTCGACGATCACGAGCTTCCTGCCGATCAACCTGTGCGTCAGCGCGGGCGATTACGTCGGCTTCAACGACAGCGGCGGCTATGTCCCGAACATCTACCGCAACGGGGTTCCCTACCAGGTGCTCGGCGCGGCCGCCGGGTCGACGCTCGACGCGTTCATCAAGGATCAGGGGACCGGCGACGGCGCGACGCTCTCGCCCTCGGTCAAATCGGCCGACGACGGCTTTGCGGTCAGTCGCAACGAGGAACTGATGATGCGCGTGACGCTCGCGACGGGTGCCGACGCGACGCACATCTGCCCAGGCGGCAGGGCCGGACTGCCGCCGGCGCTCGCGCCGATCCGCGTCAGCCCGCAGACCGACGGCGTCAACCAGGCCCGGATCGTCTCGGTCGCGATGTTCTGCCGTGTCGACCCGTGCAACGGCGTTGCGACGATCGTCGGCGCGGGCGGCGTGACGTTCGGGCGCGCGGGCTTCGCGCTGACGCCGCACACGACGTCGCACCTGCCGATCCGCGTCAGCTCGCAGACCGTCAGCATGATCCGTCGCTATCACGGCGTCTCGGCGACGCTGAAGGCGAGCGTCGCCGGTCAGACGATCGCTCAGAAGATCGGCATCCGGATCTTCTAGCGCCAGTCGAAGCGACTCAGCTCGCGCGGCGCGAGCTCGCAGGCGACCGCGGCGGCGGCGCGTGGCGCGACGTCGAGCTCTTCGATCCACGGTGATCGCTCCGCGGCCGTCACCGCGCGCCGCGCTCGCGCGACGCCGGCGCCGATCCCCTCGCCGGTGCGCTTGCAGTCGGCCTCGAAGCGCGTCCAGATCCGCAGGAACTCGCGCTCGCGCGCGTCCGGCGCGAGCGCCGCGAGCCGCTGCGCGGCCGGCTCGCCCCAGACGCGCCTCGCGAGCGCGACGCGGTCGCTGTGGCTGGCGGGCTCGCGATCACGTTCCAGCTGCACGTCGATGCCGATCGGCGCGCTCGTCGTGAACGCGTAGAGGGCGATCTCATCGGAATGCGCGAGGTTGAAGAACAGGCCGGCACGGCCATCCGGCTCGGGAGCGGCGAGCTCGGGCTTGGCGTCTGCGCCGGCGCGCAGCTCGACGGCGGCCGGCTCGATCGCGAGGTAGCGCCCGAGCAGCCCGCGCAGCACCTCGCGCGAGCGCCTCCAGCGAGCGCGCTCGCGCTCGCCGGCGAGACCCTGCGCGCGCTCGCGCTCCTCGGCGCTGAGCGCGGCGGCGAGCTCCTCCTCGCTCCCGGTCAGCTCGGCGCGCCAGACGTGCACGGCGCCGGGCGCCAGGCGCGGCTCGTGCGGGCCCGGCGGCCACGCGGCGCGCGCCGGCGCGGCGTTCGAGGGCGAAGCGGGCGAACTCGCGCTCATGCTCGCTCGAATATAGGCGAGGCGGCGCGTGCGGCTACGCTCTTGCGCCTATGCGCGTCCTTGCGAGCCATCTGGCCGGGCTGGCGACGATCGAGCCGGCGAGCTTCGCCGACGAGCGCGGGTTCTTCTGCGAGACCTACCGCGCCGAGTGGAACGCGCAGCTCGGGATCGCCGAGCACGAGCGCTTCGTCCAGGACAACCACTCGCGCTCGGCGCGTGGCGTCCTGCGCGGGATGCACTTCCAGGTCGGCGACGGCGTCGCGAAGCTCGTGCGCTGCGCGCGCGGGCGGATCGTCGACGTCGCCGTCGACCTGCGCCGCGGATCGCCGACGTACGGCGAGTGGGACGCGGTCGAGCTCGACGACGAGAGGATGCGCGAGCTGTACGTGCCGGTCGGCTTCGCGCACGGCTTCTGCGTGCTCAGCGACGTCGCCGACGTGATCTACAAGCAGAGCGCCTACTACGACCCGCAGCTCGAGCGCGGGATCGCGTGGAACGACCCCGACGTCGCGATCGAGTGGCCGCTGGCGCAGGACGAGCTGATCGTCTCCGAGCGCGACGCGAGCGCGCCGCTGCTGCGCGAGCTGGCCGACGAGCTGCCGTTCGAGTTCGGCGCGCGGTGAGCGCGCCGGCGGCTGCGAAGCTGGAGCGGCGAGCATGGCGACGGCGATAGTCACAGGGTCGGGCGGGCTGATCGGCTCGGAGTCGGTCGCTCGCTTCGTCGAGCTCGGCTTCGACGTGATCGGCCTCGAGAACGACATGCGTGCGCGGCTGTTCGGCGCCGAGGCGTCGACCGCGCACATGACCGCCGCGCTGCTCGAGCGCTACCCGGACGCGTTTCGCTCGCTCGAGATCGACATCCGCGATCGCGACGCCGTCGAGCGGCTGTTCGCCGCGCACGCCGGGCGGATCGAGCTCGTGATCCACGCGGCGGCGCAGCCGTCGCACGACTGGGCGGCGTCGGACCCGCACGCCGACTTCGAGATCAACGCCGGCGGCACGCTGAACCTGCTCGAGGCGACGCGCCGGCACGCCGACGGCGCGACGTTCGTGCACTGCTCGACGAACAAGGTCTACGGCGACAGGCCGAACTCGCTGCCGCTGCTCGAGCTCGAGCAGCGGCTCGAGCTGCCCGAGGACCATCGCTACTTCGTCGGGATCGACACGTCGATGTCGATCGACCAGAGCACGCATTCGCTGTTCGGCGTCTCGAAGACCGCCGCCGATCTGCTCGTGCAGGAGTACGGCCGCTACTTCGGCCTGCCTACGGTCTGCTTTCGCGGCGGCTGCCTGACCGGACCGAACCACGCCGGCACGATGCTGCACGGCTTCCTCTCCTACCTGATGCGCGCGACGGTGCTCGGCGAGCCGTACACGGTGTTCGGCTACGGCGGCAAGCAGGTGCGCGACAGCATCCACTCGGCCGACCTCGTCGCGGCATTCGAGCACTTCCACCTCGACGCGCGCGCCGGCGGCGCCGTCTACAACATCGGCGGCGCGCGCGAGTGCAACTGCTCGATGCTCGAGGCGATCGAGCTCTGCCAGCAGATCGCCGGCCGCGAGCTCGACTGGACGCTGAGCGAGCAGAACAGGGTCGGCGACCACCGCTGGTGGATCAGCGACGTGCGTCCGTTCAGGGGCGACTACCCGGGCTGGGCGCTGACGCGCGGCCTCGAGCAGATCCTGCGCGAAGTGCACGAGCAGAACGCCGAGCGCTGGCTCGCCGCGCGCTGAGGATGCAACGCTGGCTCGCCGCGCGCCGGGCCATGCTCGGCGGAACGCCGGCGCGACGGCCCGGCGGCGAACGCCGGCCGGCAAGTTGGCAGACTTAGCCCGACGATGCCCCGCCTCGAGAACGTGCGCAGGCGCACGAACGGCTACACGGTCACGCCACGCCAGTACGCGACGACGGCGTACGTCGCGCTCGGCGCGCTGACGCTGATCGTGCTGAGCGGCGCCGCCGTGCGGCTGACCGGCTCCGGCCTCGGCTGCCCGGACTGGCCGCGCTGCTACGGGCACGCGTACCCGCCGCTGAACACGCACGCCGTGATCGAGTTCTCGAACCGGATGATCACCGCGCCGGTGTCGCTCGCTGCGGGCGCGGCGTGGCTGTTCGCGCTGCGCCGGCGCCCGTACCGGCGCGATTTGATCTGGCTCGGCGCGCTGCTGCCGCTCGGCGTCGTCGGCCAGGCCGTGCTCGGTGGCTTCACGGTCCGCGGCGCGCTCGACTACGGCTGGGTGATGGGTCATTTCGCGCTTTCGATGTTGATCCTGCTGGCGGCCGCGGTGCTCGCGTGGCGCGCCGGCGACTCGGTCGCGCTCGGCGAAGCTGGCGCCGACGGACCAGGCCGCCACGCGCGCGCGGCACGCGCGACGGCGACTCGCCGCGCGGCGCGCTCGCCGGCAGGCGCCGGCGCGGCACCGGACCGCACGCTGATCCTCGCGCTCAGGGGGCTCGTCGCGTGGGGCGCGCTGACGATCTTCGCCGGCACGGCGGCGACCGCGGCGGGCCCGCATGCGGGCGGCTCGCCCGGGCAGAAGATCAACCGCCTGAGCTTCGACGGTCACGCGACGATGGACTTCGTGATCCACCGCCACGGCGAGATCGCGCTCGTCTTCGGCCTCGCGGCGGTCGCGATCTGGTGGACCGCTCGGCGCCGCCATGCGGGGCCGCTCGTGCAGCGCTCGTTGACGGTGCTGTGCGTCGTGCTCGCGCTGCAGGGCGCGGTCGGCCTCGACCAGTACGAGACGCACCTGCCGACCGAGCTCGTCTGGGTCCACGTCGGGCTCGCCTGCGCGGCATGGCTCGCGGCGATCTGGGCGGCCTGCGCGGCCGGGACGCTCGCCCCGGCGCGAGCGCCCGCCGTCTCCGAGCAGCCCTCGAGCGCGTCCGTCCGAGCGCCCCAGCCCGTCGAGTTCCCCGGAAATTAGGGCTTTCACGGCACTGACGCGGCACGCTTGGGCGCGTCGTCGTCCTCACGAGCGGTTAGCCTGCTGCGAGTAACGACACCCTAGAAGGGAGTGGTATGACCAAGAACGAGCTGGCCGAGCAGGTCGCCAGTCGCAACGGACTGGCCGCCAGTCAGGCCCGACAGGTGGTGGAGACGGTGATCGAGGTCGTCTCCGACGAGCTTGCCGCCGGGGGTGAGGTCGCGCTTGCCGGCTTTGGCAAGTTCAGCGTCAGCCACCGTGCTGCACGGCAAGGACGCAACCCGTCGACGGGCGAGACGATCAGCATCGCCGCCAGCAAGGCGGCGAAATTCTCGGCTGCGAGCGCGCTGAAGAAGCGCCTCAACGGCTGATCGTCCTTCGCGCGATCCCCAGAGGTCACCGGCCCGGCTCGGACCGGCGACCTCTGGGCGCCCGAGGACTGCTGGCGTTCAGCGAACTCTTCTCATGCGCTAAGCGGGTGTTTAGGCCCGGCGAGGACGCTTCTACGGCGACCTCCCCAGACACCTCGACCTCCCGGATGGTGCGGCATGAGACAGAGCAACCGCAGGCGCGCGAGCGCATCTGAGCGCTACGACTCGCTCAGCAGGTTCTACACGGCTGATCCGCGCCGCGTGCGCTCGCGCGAGCGCGACATCGGGCTGTGGTGGCGCGACGACGTCGGCGGCCCGCTGCATCGCGCCGCCTGGGTCGCCGAGACCGGCGAGCTCTACCTCGTGCGCCTTGGCCCGGTCGAGGCCGGTGGCGGCGAGGTCGAGGTGCTCGCGACCGTCGGCGAGCGCGATCGTCTCGAAGGCGCCCTGCGCGGCTGGCGCGAGCGCTGCGGCGAGGGCCGCTCGCTGGCGTGGCTGCGCGCGCGCGCCGCGCGCCTGAACGGCGTCCGCGCGGCCTCAGCGCGCGGTGACTCGCGCACGCCAGCCCGTCGCGTCGGCTCGGGCGCCGGCGCGATGCCGGGCGCGATGAGCTCGCTCGTCTCGGAGCTCTCCTACAAGTCGAGGCCGAGAGCGCGCGCGACGCCGCGCTCGCCGCGCTCGCCGGCGAGCAGGCTCGCGCCGGGCCTCTCGCTGCCGGCGAAGTAGCGCAGCACTCCGACCGCTCACGAGGTGCCCGTGCGCTGGGTCGATGACCCGGACTCGCGCGTCGAGATCGTCGCGACTGCGCTCGAAGACCTGCGCGGGATCCGACGGTTGCGCCGCGCCGCGAGCGCCGCCGGCTGCAGCGCGAGCGCTGCTGATCGGGTAAAAGCCGGCGATGCGATTGCGCGCGATCCGAGTCCTGACCGCCTCCGCCGCCGTCGCGCTGTGTGGCTGTGGCGCCGGGTCGTCGTCCGGCCGCGCCACGACGCCCCCGCCTAGCCCGCTCCCCGCGACGAGCTCCGCGCAGCGCGCTTCGTCGGGCGCGGGGACGAGCGTCGTCGGCGCCCAGCTGACGAGCTGGCCGGAGTTCGGCCTCGACGCGCAGCGCTCCGACGCGACGAACCTCACGACGGGGATCACGGCGGCGAACGTCGGCTCGCTGCGCGCGCAGCGGATTGCGCTCGCGGGCACCGTCGACTCCTCACCGGTCTACGTGCACGGTGTGCGCGTCGCCGGCCAGACTCGTGATCTGATCCTCGTCACGACGAGCTACGGGCGCACGATCGCGATCGACGCGAGCACGGGCGCCCTGCTGTGGACGTTCACGCCGTCGGGCTATGCGAGCTGGGCCGGCAGCGCGCAGCTCACCAACGCGAGCCCGATCGTCGACCCCGACCACGCGTTCGTCTACGCGGCGTCGCCGAACGGGCTGATCCACAAGCTGTCGCTCGCGAGCGGACGCGAGGACGGCGCCGGCGCGTGGCCCGTGAGCGTCACTCGCGACCCCAGGCACGAGAAGCTCGGCTCGGCCCTGAACATCGACGGTCCGGACGTGCTCGCGACGACGAGCGGCTACTTCGGCGACGCGCCGACCTACCAGGGCCACCTCGCGCTGATCTCGCGCTCGAGCGGCGCGGTCGTCGGTGTCTTCAACACGCTCTGCGCCAACCGCCGCACGATCATCACGCCGACGAGCTGCTCGCAGAGCGACTCGGCGATCCTCTCGCGCGGCGGCGCGGTCGTCGAGCCGGGCGGCGAGCGGCTGCTGATCGACACCGGCAACGGCCTCTGGAACGGCAGCACCGACTTCGGCGACAGCGTGCTCGAGCTGACGTTCCCCGCGCTGAGGTTGCGCCAGGCGTTCACGCCGACCGACCAGCAGACGCTGAACGCGAACGACCGCGACCTCGGCTCGAGCGCTCCCGTGCTGCTCGGCCGCAAGCGCGTGCTCGTCGCCGGCAAGGACGGGATCATGCGCGTGCTCGACCTCGAACGCCTCGACGGTCGCGCACCCTCGGCGGCGAACCAGCTCGGCGGCGGCGAACTGCAGACGCTGCCGACGCCCGGCGGTGGCGAGCTGTTCACCTCGCCGGCCGTCTGGCACGACGGTTCGCGCACGAGCATGTTCGTCGCGGACTCCGAAGGGACCGCGGCCTACGCGCTGAGCGCCGGCCGCGTCTATCAGCTGTGGAAGAACTCCACGCCGGGCACGAGCCCGGTCTTCGCCGGTGGGCTTCTGTATGTCTATGACCCGAGCGGCGGCGGCATCGACGTCTACGCGCCCGGCTCCGCGCGCCCGATCGCGCGGCTCGCCGGCGCGCCCGGGCACTGGAACAGCCCGATCGTCGTCGACGGCCACGTGATCGAGCCCGAGGGCGACGCCAACGCGCATTCGCAGAGCGGCTCGCTCGAGCTGTTCTCCGTCCGCTGAGCGTCAGTCGAGGCCGAGTGCGCGCGCGACCTCGCGGTCGCCGAGGCTGCTGGCGAGCAGGCTCGCGCCGGGGATCTCACTGCCGGCGAAGTACGGCACGCCGATCACGAACATCCCGGCGGCGGCCGCCGCGGCGACGCCGATCGGCGAGTCCTCGAGCGCGACCGCCTCGGCCGGCGCGACGCCGAGGCGCCGGCACGCCTCGATGTAGATGTCCGGCGCCGGCTTCGGGTGCGCGATGTCGGCCGCCGTGACGACCGTCGCGAACGGACCGCCGGGCAGCAGCCCGGCGCCCGACAGCGTCCGCTGCACGAACGCCGGCTCGGAGTTCGACGCGACCGCGAGCGGAATCCCGGCGTCGCTCAGCCGCTCGACCAGCGCGATCGCACCCGGACGCGCGTCGACGCCCTGCAGCGCCTCCTCCATCACGAGCTCGTGCAGCTCGTCCATCAGCGCCTCGCCCTCGCCGGCGCGCTCGAGCAGCGCTTCGAGCTTGACCGCCGCCAGCGAGCGCGACGAGCCGATCAGCGTCCGCTTGTCGGCCTGCGTGAACTCGCGCCCGCGCCGCGCGAACAGCGTCCGATCGGCGCGCGTCCACGCCTCCTCGGTATCGAGCAGCAGGCCGTCGTTGTCGAACACGACCGCGCTCGGCCGCGCCATTCGCGACATTCTCGCCCTCCCTACTGCTGCGACCGCCGAAGAGCTGCGACCGCCGAAGATTCGGCGCCGCGCTCCTGACGTTCGTGGGTCAAGCAGATCAAGGACGCAGGGAGCGTCGCGTACCGATCGGAGATCGACGGGATCTCCGATCGGCCAGCACGCAAGCGACCGAGGACGCCGAGATGCGCCGGCCCACGAACGTCAGCCGCAACCGGTGTTCGCGCCGCAGGAGGAGCAGGTGTAGCAAGACCCCGTCCGCTGCATCATCCCGCCGCACTGGCCACACGCGGGGCCGAGGTCGAAGCCCTGCAGGCGCGCCGGGACGACCGGCGGCGTGTCGGTGAACCCCGCGGCCGGCGCGCTCGATCCGCCGTTGCCGCCGTTGCCGCCGCTCGCACCCGAGGCGCGAGGCGCGTCGTCGGCCTCCTCGGCGACTGCCGGGCCGGCGGTGTCGGACGAGCTCATCGACTGAGCCGCCTCCTGCGCGGCCTTGCGCGCGCGCACCTGCGGCGTGAGGATCCCGAGCTCCTCCTGCGCGTCGACGTCGAGGAAGCGCGAGGCGAGCCAGCGCATGATGTAGTCGGGCATCGACTTCGCGAACGGGATCTCCGTGTTCTGCGTGATCCCCTCCGGCTCGAAGCGCATGTAGCTGAACTTCTGCACGAGCGTCTCGAGCGGCACGCCGTACTGCAGCGCGATCGAGATCGCCGTCGCGAACGAGTTCATCATCCCGCGCAGCGTCGAGCCCTCCTTGCCGATGTCGGTCAGGAAGATCTCGCCGACCGACCCGTCCTCGTACATGCCCGCCGTGATGTAGCCCTCGTGCCCGGCGATCGAGAACTTGTGCGTGATCGACTGGCGCTCGACCGGCATCCGCTTGCGCTGCGGGCCGGCGGCGGCCAGCGCTTTGCTCACCGCCTGCTCCACGACCGCCTCGACGTCGACCGGCTGCTCGACGTCCTTCTGCGCGTCGGTGCGCAGCGCCTGCGCCGTCTTCGAGCCGTCGCGGTAGATCGCGAGCGCCTTGACGCCGAGCCGCCACGCCTGCGTGTACGCGTCGGCGATGTCCTCGACCGTCGCCTCCTGCGGCAGGTTGACCGTCTTCGAGATCGCGCCCGAGATGAACGGCTGCACGGCGCCCATCATCTTGATGTGGCCCATGTGCGAGATCGCGCGCTCGCCGACCGCGACGTCGAACACCGGCAGGTGCTCCTCGACGAGACCCGGCGCGCCGAGGATCGTGCCGTGCTCGGCCAGGTGCGCCTCGATCTGCTCGACCTGCTGCGCCGAGTAGCCGAGCGTCTGCAGCGCGAGCGGCACCGTCCGGTTGACGATCGTCATCTGGCCGCCGCCGACGAGCTCCTTGAACTTGACCAGCGAGAAGTCCGGCTCGACGCCGGTCGTGTCGCAGTCCATCAGGAACGAGATCGTGCCGGTCGGCGCGAGCACCGTCGCCTGTGCGTTGCGGTAGCCGTGGCGCTCGCCGAGCTGCACCGCCTCCTCCCACGAGCGCCGCGCCGCGGCCAGCAGCCCCTCGTCGGCGCTGCCCTGCGCAGGGATCACGTATGAGGCGTCGCGGTGCATCCGCATCACGTCGTTGTGCGCCGCGCGGTTCTCCGCGTAGCGCTCGTACGGGCCGAGCGCCGCCGCGATCTCGGCGGAGCGGCGGTAGGCGCGGCCGGTCATCAGCGCCGTGATCGCCGCCGCCGTCTCGCGTCCGGAGTCCGAGTCGTAGGGCATCCCGTTGCTCATCAGGTAGGCGCCGAGGTTGGCGTAGCCGAGCCCGAGCTGGCGGAACGCGCGCGCGTTCGCGCCGATCTCCTCGGTCGGGTAGCTCGAGGGCCCGACGATGATCTCCTGCGCGAGCAGGATCACGTCGACGACGTGCTCGAAGGAGTCGACGTCGAGCGTGCCGTCGGCGCGGCGGAACTTCATCAGGTTCAGCGAGGCGAGGTTGCAGGCCGAGTTGTCGACGTGCATGTACTCAGAGCACGGATTAGATGCGTTGATCCGGCCCGAGTTGGGGCTCGTGTGCCAGCGGTTGATCGTCGTGTCGTACTGCACGCCCGGGTCGGCGCAGCGGTGCGCCGCTTCGGCGATCTCGCGCATCAGCTCGCGCGCGCTGACCGGCTCGCCGATCGGCTCACCGGTCGTGCGCGCGATCAGGCGCCACTCGCGATCCTCCTCGACGGCCTGCATGAACTCGTCGGTCACGCGCACCGAGTTGTTCGCGTTCTGGTACTGGATCGAGAAGAAGCCGTCGCCGTCGATCGACATGTCGAAGCCGGCGTCGCGCAGCGCCGCGGCCTTGTCCTCCTCTTTCGCCTTGCACCAGATGAACTCACGGATGTCGGGGTGGTCGACGTCGAGCACGACCATCTTCGCCGCGCGGCGCGTCTTGCCGCCGGACTTGATCGTGCCGGCCCACGAGTCGGCGCCGCGCATGAACGAGACCGGGCCGGAGGCCGTGCCGCCCTTCGCCAGCGGCTCCATCGAGCCGCGGATTTTCGAGAGGTTGATCCCCGAGCCCGAGCCGCCGCGGAAGATGTTGCCCTCCTTGGTGTTCCACGCGAGGATCGACTCCATCGTGTCCTCGACCGAGAGGATGAAGCAGGCGCTGCACTGCGGGCGCTCCTCGAAGCCGACGTTGAACCAGACCGGCGAGTTGAACGCGGCGATCTGGTGCAGCAGGATGTGCGCGAGCTCGTGCTCGAACGTCTCGGCGTCCTCGCGCGAGGAGAAGTAGCCGCCCTCGCCGCCCCAGCGCGCGATCGTGCCGGCGACGCGACCGATCATCTGCTTGACCGAGTGCTCGCGCGCAGGGTTGCCGAGCTGCCCGCGGAAGTACTTCTGGCTGACGATGTTCGTCGCGTTCTGCGACCAGCTCATGGGGAACTCGACGGCCTCCTGCTCGAATGCGACGCGGTCGCCGTGGCCGATCCGGGCATCGCGCAGCTCCCACTCGACGGCGTCGAACGGATGGGTGCCGGGCGAGGTGAAGAAGCGCTTCATCGCCAGCGCCCTGCCGGTCGTTGCGTGCTCGGAGATCGTGGGGTGCGAAAGCGGGTTCATCGGACCTTCCTCCTCTGCTGCGCCGGCGTCGCGGGCGGCCATTCGAAGCTGTTGTCGGGGCCAAGCATCGTGGCGCTCCGATCGGACAGAAGACGGTCACGAGCCGCGCTTCGAACTACTCGAGGTCTGCGTCCTATTTTACTACCCAGAGGCCCCGAGCGGAACCCAAAACAACCCGCAAAGCGAGGCCTTTGGCGACCCGCCGATGCGCCGAGGCGAAACATCCTCGGGGTGCCGCGACGCCGTGCTCGCGGGCCTGCAAGGGGCCATCCGGCGATTTCGACGCGTGCGCAAAACTCCGCGCTGTCAGCGGACGTTTTGCGGCGCTCGCGCGCGATCAATGCCCAAGTCGCATCCAGTCCATGAATTCCGACCAGGTCGCCGAGGCGCGAAACCCCGCTTCGGCGGTGGCGTGGCGGAGCGAGAGCAGCCAGCGCGGCTCGAACGCGCGATTGCGCGCAAGGGCCCACGCGAGGCAGGCAAGCACGAGCAGCGCCGCGAGCGCGATGATCACGATCGCGGCGGTCGACAGCGGAGGCTCGCCCGCGCTCGCTCGCGAGCCGCTCGCCGGCGCGCGCGCGGGAGCGGCCGTGCCGGCCGGGGGCGCCGTCCGAACGATCGGCGTCGTGGCAGCCGTCGCCGCCGGAGCGGCCGCGGCGGGAGCCAGCGGGGCGGTCGTCGCCGGGGTCGACGCGACCGCGCGAGCGACCGGAACGTCGGCGACGGACGTCGCAAGCCCCAGCGTGGCGAGCAGCGCGCAGAGGCAAGCCGGAGTGCGTCCAGGCGAAGTCGTCACGTCCGGGCATGCTAATCGAGCGGCCACGGGTCTACGAACAGGCCAAGGTGACGCGCGCTGTCCAGCCAGCGGCCTGCGCGTTTCGGGACCGCGCGACCAGGATCGGCGACCTGGCAATCAGCGGGCTGGCGCGGTTCCGATGCTTGGAATGTCTTTCAAATTCGGTTCGTGATAGCTTCATGCCGCGCGACGCCGAATGCGTAGCAAATACGCTCGTCCGTGAGACACCATCCACCGGGGGGTATGAAATGAGCATGGCTTTGTCAGCGTCGCGCCGTGACAGGGGCGACGAGATCGACGCAAAAGGAGCGGCGGTACGCGATCGAAGCGGCGTGAGGATCTGGGCGCTTGCTGCGTTGATCGCCTGCGTCGCGCTGTTCGCGTTCGGCCCGATGGCCACGGCGCAGGCGGCCGGCACCGCGTCGATAGAAGGAACGGTGACCGCCGTCAAAGGCGGGAACCTGGAAGGGATCCAGGTCACGGCGAGCGGCGCATCCGGGTTTCAGTCCGCCACGACCGCCCCCGGCGGCACATATAAAATGACCGGGCTCACCGGCGGCACATACAGGATCACGTTCTCCGATCCCAGCGCGACGTACCTGCCTCAGGAAACGTCGCGAGCAGTCGCAGAAGCTGAAGCCGCGACCGTCAACGCCAGCCTCAAACACTCCAGCTCGATCTCGGGGAAGGTTACGAGCGCCGCGACCGGGACCGGATTGCCGAATGCCACCGTCTCGGTCTCGAGTCTGTTTGGTGTTGAATCCTTCGCCACGACCGACGCGAGCGGCGCCTACACGATAACCGGCCTGTCGTCCGGTAGCTACATAGTCGAATTCTCCTCCGGGGGTGGCTACGTGGCTCAGCGCCTCTCGACGTCCGTCAACGAAAACACAGTAGAAGTCAACGCCGCGCTGAGAGAAGCGGCGAAGATCTCGGGAACGGTCACCGACGCGACAACGCACGCAGGGTTGGCGAAAATCAATGTCTTGGCGTTCAGCTCGACGACCGGGTTCGGTGCCTCCGCTACGACCGACGCGAGCGGCGGATACACGCTGACCGGTCTCCCGACCGGCTCGTACAAGGTCGTGTTCTCGTGGGAATTCTCCGAAGCTGAAAACAAAGCATTCGAAAACGCGCCTCGGTTCATACCGAAATACATCACCCAGTACTACAGCAATCAGCCGTCGGCGGCCACCGCCAACCTGGTCGGCGCTGCCGAAGGAGCCGTGACCCCCAACGTCAATGTCGCGATGGTGCCCTCGGCACCGGTCAACACGGCGCTGCCGGTCGTCTCAGGCACGCCGACGGTTGGATCTCCGTTGTCGTGCTCGAGCGGATCATGGACCGGCGAATCCGAACTGAAGCTGGTGGCGGGCTGGCCCCTCACCTCGCCGTTTGGCTACCAGTGGATCCGAGACGGGGTGACGCCTCTCGTCGGCGCCGTGGCGGACACGTACGTCCTCCAGGCGGCAGACATCGGACACGGGATGGTGTGCGAAGTCAGCGCGACCAACGGCGCCGGTCACGCCAGTGCTCGGAGCCTTTCGTTCGCGGTGGTCAAGCCGGTTCCCGTCGTCAGGACGTCGGCGTCCAAGCTGAAGGTCGTCAAAGGCGTCACGAAGGTGGCCGTTGCCTGCCTGAACGCCCCCTGCGCGGGATCCGTCAAGGCGATCCAGACGACCGTCACCAAGCATCGCAGGGGCAACAGGAAGGTCGTCAGAAAGGTGACGACCACACTGGGAAGCGGCTCGTACTCGTTGACCGCCGGTCAGAGCGGCACGATCACGCTGCGGCTGACCAGCGCTGGCAAGAGGAAGCTCGCGACCGCGGCAGGTCATCGCGTCTCGTCGAAGCTGATCGTGACGGTCGCCGGCGGAACATCGGTCGAACGGACAGTGCAGCTCAGCGGCCGCTGAGAGGCGATCCGCAGGTCCCCTGTCCGCGTACACCGGGCAGGGGACCTGCCCGGGGGTATTTGCGTATTCGGGCGGCTGACGGCCCGAAGGGTGGCAGTCGGGTCGCGGTTGAGAGCTACAGCAGGTCGTCGAGCGCCGCGAGCGCGTCGGCGAGGACGCGCTCGGGCGCGGCGCTCGCGTCGAGCACGCGAAAGCGCTGCGGCTCGGCGGCCGCGAGCTCGTCGTAGGCTCGTGCAACCTCTTCGAAGAAGTCGTCGTGCTCGCGCTCCAGCCGGTCGGGGCGCTCGCCGCGGCCGGCCTGGCGAGCACGTCCGTCGGCAGGCGAGATGCGCAACAGCAGCGTGCGGTCGGGCGTGAGCCCTCCGGTTGCGAACAGGTTTACCGCGCGCACCTCCTCCACGCCCAAGCGGCGCCCGACGCCTTGGTAGGCGAGCGACGAGTCGACGAAGCGATCCAGCACGACGATCCTGTCTTCATGCAGGAGCGGTCCCAACAGCTCCTGCACCAGCTGAGCACGAGCCGCCGCATACAGCAGCGCCTCGGCGCGCAGAGTCACGGGCAGTGCAGGGTCCTTGACGAGCGCGCGGATCCGCTCGGATACGTCAACGCCGCCCGGATCGCGCATCAGCTCGACGGACAGCCCTCGTCGGGCGAGAGCATCGGCGAGCGCGAGCGCGAGCGTCGACTTCCCGGCGCCGTCGAGCCCCTCGATCGTGATCAGCCTGCCGCGCGGCACGCGGGGGACCGTAGCGGCTTGCCGCGTGCCGGCGGCCTACGATGGCCGCTGTGGCGAGCACCGACACGGACTTCGAGCTACCCGGCATCGACGCGCACCCGCACGCGCGCGCCGTGCTCGCGCCGGCGCTGCGCGCCGGCGGGCACGCGTCGCATGCATACCTGTTCCACGGGCCGGCCGGCGCCGGCAAGCGCGCCGTCGCGCGCGAGTTCGCCGCGGCGCTGCTCGCGCGCGACGCCGGCGAGCTGTCGAGCGTGCGCGCACGGATCGAGCGCGGCTCGCACCCCGACCTGACCTGGGTGACGCGCTCGGGCGCGGCCGAGATGCTCGTCTCCGACATCGAGGAGCCGGTCGTCGCGGCGGCGGCGCGCACGCCGTTCGAGGCGGCGCGGCGCGTGTTCGTGATCGAGGCGGTCGAGACGATGAACGACCAGGCCGCGAACCGCCTGCTGAAGACGCTCGAGGAACCGCCCGACTACGTCCACGTGCTGCTGCTCAGCGACCGCCGCGAGGACGTGCTCGCGACGATCGTCTCGCGCTGCCAGCCGGTCCGCTTCGACTCGCTCGCGGCCGATCAGATCGCGGCGCGGCTGGACGGAGTCGAGCCCGAGCGCGCGCAGGCGTGCGCTCGCCTCGCGCTCGGCGACGCGCGCCTCGCGGCGCGGCTCGCCGGCGAGCAGGGGGTGGCGCTGCGCGCCGGCGCCGAGCGCTGCGCGCGCGCGACGCTCGACGGCGCCGCCGGCGAGCGGCCGTGGGCGGCGCTGCTCGACGCGGCGAAGGCCGCCGCCGCGAGCGCCGGCGAGCGGGCCGCCGAGCGCCTCGCCGGCGAGCTCGAGCTCGTGCCGGCGAAGGAGCGCAAACGGCTCGAGCGCGACGGCGCCGAGGCGCGCCGGCGCGCCGAGCGCCGCGCGCGCACCGAGGCGCTCGACGTCTCGCTGCGGCTCGTCGAGCTGTGGCTGCGCGACGTCCTTTGCGTATGCGAGGGCGCCGCCGAGCTCGTGCACGCGGTCGACCGCCGCGCCGAGCTCGCCGAGGACGCGCGCGCACGCGACGGCGTCGCGCTGCGCGGCGCGATCGAGCTCGTCGCCGACACACGCCTGCGGCTCGCGCTGAACGTCTCCGAGGAGCTCGCGCTCGAGGCGCTCGTCTACCGGCTCGCCGCCCTGCTCTCCGACCCCGCCTGGTCAGCCCGCGAGTAAAGACGCAGTCGGCGCCGGCGCGCGCGACGCGGACCGATAAAACCTCAAATCAAGACGCGATCGAGCCGAGATTCGGCTGCAGGTCATACGTCTCGAAGGCGAGAAAACGCGAGAACAGGCGGTTCTCGGGACCGTGGTAGTCGGCCGAGCCCGTGCTGAGCAGGCCGAGCTCGGCACAGCGCGCCGCGAGCAGCCGCGTCTGGCGCTCGTCGTGCGTGATGTAGAACGCCTCGACGCCGTCGATCCCGAGCGCGCGGAAGCGCTCGATGCTCGCGAGCACCTCGTCGTCGGCCTCGATGTCCCAGAACGGGTGCGCCCAGACGGCGACGCCGCCGGCTTCGTGAATCGCGCCGATCGCCTCGGCGACCGTCGGCGTCTGGCGGATCCGAAACGCCGGCCTGCCCTCGATCAGGTAGCCGCGGATCAGCGAGCCGACGTCGTCGATCTCCTCCTCCCGCAGGCGCCGTGCGTTGGCCGGCGCGCCGAGCACGGCCTCGGCGAGGTGCGGCCGGCCGATCGGCTTGCCGTCGGCGATCTGCCGCTGCAGCTGCGCTTCGTCGAGCTCGAAGCCGACCTCGCGCAGCGCGTCGCGCATCCGCAGAGTGCGCTGCTCGCGGTCGGCGAGGAAGTCGACGAGCCGGTCGGTCAGCGGCTGGCCGCTGTGGTCGACGTCGTAGCCGAGGATGTGCAGTTCGCGCGCGGCCGCCGCGCCGTCGTCGACGGCCGAGATCTCGAGCGCGGGCACAACCCGCAGGCCGAGCCGCTCGCCGGCCGCGAGCGCGTCGGCGACGCCGCCGATCGTGTCGTGGTCCGAGAGCGCCAGCAGCTCGACGCCGGCCTCCGCCGCGCGCGCGACGACGTCGGCCGGTGGTAGCGATCCGTCAGACGCCGTCGAGTGCGACTGCAGGTCGAAGCGCGGCGGCACGCGGCGCAGCGTACGCGATCGGCTCAGGGGCGCGCCGAGCGGCGTCCGCGCAGCGTGCGCTGCAAGCGGCGGTGCAGCGACGCGTCGGGGAGCGCCCGCGGCAGATCGCCTGAGTCCTGCACGGCGAGCAGCCGTGCGACGCGGCGTTCGACGCCGGCTCGCAGGCGGCGCGCGGCGACGTGGTAGCGCTGTGCCTTCTCCTGCAGCTCGCGGTCGCTCGAGCCGAGCGCGTCGAGCTCGACGCGCGCCGACTCGGTCTCGCGCGCGCGCGAGCACGCCTCGATCCACAGCACCTCGAGGTACGCGAGCGCAGTCGCGAGCTGCTGCTCGGAGATCGACTCACGCTGCTCGATCTCGCGCAGGACCGGCGCGAGCTGGTTGCTCAGCCAGCGCGCCTCGGCGTGCGCACGCAGCAGCAGGCACACGTCGGCGACGGATGGCCTGTCGGGATGCGGGCGCTGGTCGGGATCGGCTGTCATCGAGACGCTCCACGCGATGGCCACGAAGCGACCCTCGCTCTGCCCTGGATTTCGACGGCGCCCGAGCCCTGCTTTAGGAGATCGGACTCGCTCTCCACGCTTTTTGCGACGAAAACGATCGGCTCAGGGTTCGCCGCGCTGCCGCCGATGAGAGGGTGGTGGCGGAAACGCGAGCGACTGGAGCGAGAGCGAGTGATGCACGTAGTAGGTGACGCGATGAGCCGGACTGCCGGACAGCACGCGCGCCGCGCCGTCGTGCGCCTGCGCCTGCGGACGCTCGTCACGCTCGGCGTGCTCGCGGTCGCGACGGCGCTGCTCGGGCGCGCGTTCGGGCTGCACGACGGGCGCTTCCTCGCCTCCGAGCTCGCGCTGCTCGCGAGCATGTTCGTGATCACGCGCTACGTGCTGCCGCTCGTGCAGCGCCGCGACCGCGGCGCGAGCGCCGAGGAGCACGTCGGCAGCCTGCTCGCGGAGCTGCCGGCCAGCGAATGGCGCGTGATCCACGACGCGAGCCTCGGCCACGGAAACATCGACCACATCCTGATCGGCCCGCCCGGCGTGTACACGGTCGAGACGAAGAGTCATCCCGGCCCAGTGCGCGTCGGCCGCGTCCACGGCGCGACGATCCGCCAGGCGCAGGCCCAGCGCGACGCGATCGAGCGCGCGACGCGGATGCAGGTCGAACCGCTGCTCGTCTTCAGCCGCGCGTGGGTCGACCGCCCGCTGGCGCGGCGCAAGGGCGTCCGCGTGCTGCCCGGGCGGATGCTCGTGCGCCACCTCAAGCGCAGCGAGCCGCGCCTTTCGCCAGAGCAGGTCCACGCCGTCAGCGAGCGGCTCGCCGAGGCGCTGCGAGACCAGGAGCGCGTCGAAGGCATCGTGCGCGCCCGCAAGCTCCTGACGCGTTAGAGATCCCGACGCGTCAGCGGCGCCCGGCGCGCGCCCGCGCTAGCTTGTAGCGATGGCCACGGCCTCACCGCCGCGGGCCGACAGCACGCCGCCGCGGCCCGACGCGGCGCGGCCGTCGGCAACGCGCACGCCCTCGCTGCCGCCCGGACCGCGCGCGCACCCGCTCGTCCAGACGCTCGCCTGGGCGCTCGCGCCGACCTGGCTGATGGACCGCTGCGCGCGGGCGATCGGCGAGTCGTTCACGCTGACCTTCTGGCCGAGCGGGATGCAGATCGTGATGGTCAGCGGCCCCGAGGCGGTCAAGGACGTCTTCACCGCACCCGGCGACGTCGCGCCGTCGGCGGCCGGCAGCTCGCCGGTGCGCCCGGTGATGGGGCCGAGCTCGGTGATCGTGCTGACCGGGCCCGAGCACATGCGCCAGCGCAAGCTGCTGCTGCCGCCGTTCCACGGCGAGCGGATGCGCGAGTACGAGCGGACGATCATCGAGGAGACGCGCCGCGACACCGCAGGCTGGCCGCTCGCGCGGCCGATGCGCCTGCAGGAGCGCACCCGCGCGATCACGCTCGAGGTGATCCTGCGCGCCGTGTTCGGCGTCGAAGCGGAGCGGATGGACCGGTTGCGGCGCGCGATCTCAGGCCTGCTGGCGCCCGTGCACCCGGTCCGGCTGATGCTGCTCGCGCTGAGCCGCCCGAGCATCGAGCGCCCGACGGGCGCGTTCGGGGCGGCCCTCGACGAGCTCGACGCGGTGATCTACGACGAGCTCACGCGCCGGCGTGAGCAGGCCGACCTCGCCGCGCGCACCGACATCCTCTCGCTGCTGATGCAGGCGCGCGACGAGCGCGGCGAGCCGATGACGGACGACGAGCTGCGCGACGAGCTCGTGACGCTGCTGCTCGCCGGGCACGAGACGACGGCGACGTCGGTCGCCTGGGCGATCGAGCGACTCGTGCGCCACCCCGACAAGCTCGCGCGGCTGCAGGCCGAGATCGACGCAGGACCCGACGCCGGCGAGGAGTACATGACGGCGGTCGTCAACGAGACGCTGCGCGTGCGCCCCGTCGTGCCGATCGTCGCGCGGATGCTGACGAGCGAGCTCGACGTCGGCGGCCGCACGCTGCCGGCCGGCACGCGCGTGACGCCGTCGATCTACCTGACGAACCGCAACGCGCGCGTGTACGACGAGCCCGACCGCTTCGTCCCCGAGCGCTTCCTGCAGGGCGCGCCCGACACGTTCGCGTGGATCCCCTTCGGCGGCGGCATCCGCCGCTGCATCGGCGCGTCGTTTGCGCAGCTCGAGATGAAGCTGATGCTGCGCACGATCCTCGCCGAGCTCGAGCCGAGCGTGCCGCGCGCGGGCCGCATCCGCCGCGGCGAGTGGAGCCGCCGGCGCGCGATCACGCTCGTGCCGGCGCGCGGGGCGCGTGTCGTGTGGAACCGCAGGTAGCGCGCGACCGCAGGTGGCGCGAACCGCAGGTAGCGCGCAGAAGACCGCGTCGCAGCCGCGCCGAGGGGTAGCGTCTCGAGGATGACAACCGACGGCGTGTCCATGTCTGCTCTTGCGCAGGCCGATAGCAATCGTATTTACGGCGAGCGCTCGACGCCCTCGCCGGAGGAGCTCCTCGCGCGCTTCGGCCTCGACGCGTTCCGGCCGGGGCAGCGCGAGGCGGTGCAGGCCGCGCTCGACGGTCGCGACAGCCTCGTCGTGATGCCGACAGGCGGCGGCAAGTCGCTCTGCTACCAGCTGCCGGCGCTCGCGGCGGATCAGACGCCGAACGGTCCCCTCGTCGTCGTCGTCAGCCCCCTGATCGCGCTGATGTCCGACCAGCTGCGACGCCTGCGCCAGGCGGGCGTCAGCGCGACGATGCTCGCGTCGGGGATGGCCGAGGGGCACAACGCGCAGGCGCTCGGCGAGGTCGAGTCGGGCGCGGCGAAGCTCGTCCTGGCGGCGCCCGAGCGGTTCGCCTCGGGCGCATTCCGCGCGGCGCTCGCGCGGCGCGAGGTCGCGCTGTTCGTCGTCGACGAGGCGCACTGCGTCGCCGAGTGGGGCCATGACTTCAGGCCCGACTACCTGCGCCTGCACGACGCGATCTCCTCGCTGAGCGCGAGCAACGCCGCGGGAGCGCGACCGGCCGTGATGGCGGCGACGGCGACCGCGACGCCGCGCGTCGCGCAGGAGATCGCGGCGCGCCTGGAGCTGCGCGACCCGGTCTCGATCCGCTCGGGCTTCGACCGGCCGAACCTGACGTTCGACGTCGTCAGCGTCGAGGGCAAGGGCGCGGTCGCGCGCAAGTGGGCGGCGCTGCTGCACGTGCTCGCCGACGAGCACGCGCGGCCGGCGATCGTCTACTGCGGCACGCGCAAGGACACCGACGCGGTCGCCGCGCGGCTCGCCGAGGAGGGGATGGCGGCGGTCGCCTACCACGCCGGCATGGGCTCCGACGCGCGCCGCGCAAGCCAGGACGCGTTCATGGAGGGACGCGCCGAGGTCGTCGTCGCGACGAACGCGTTCGGCATGGGCGTCGACAAGGCGGAGGTGCGGACGGTCGCGCACTGGGCGCTCCCGACGAGCCTCGAGGCCTACTACCAGGAGGCCGGCCGCGGCGGGCGCGACGGGCGCCAGTCGCGCGCGCTGCTGCTCGGCGCGCGGATGGACCTCGGCCGCCTGATCCGCTTCATCAAGGAACGCGAGACGAGCGTCGAGCAGGTCAAGGCGTATGTCGGGCGGCTGCGCCGCGGCGCCGAGAGCCTGCCCGAGGGCGAGCTCGCGACGGTCGGGCACTCCGAGCTCGGCGAGCGCGACCGCGTGCTGCTGTCGATCGCCGAGCGCGCCGGCGCGGTCGAGCTCGAACCGGCCGGCGCCGAAGGCCTGCGCGTACGCCTGACCGGGCGCGGGAGCCCGCGCAAGGCGGCCGACGCGATCCGCGAGTCGCGCAACCGTGGCTGGGACTCCTACCGCTCGATCGAGCGCTACATGACCTCGGGCGAGACGTGCCGCCGCCGGCAGCTGCTCGACCACTTCGGCGACGACGAGCCGGGGCGCCCGACCGAGCGCTGCTGCGACGTCTGCGACCCCGACGCGGCGCTCGAGCGGGCGCTCAGCGCGCCGCTCGCCGCGACGCGCGGGCGTGCGAGGCGCTCGGCGGGAGCGTCGGCGCAGGCCGGCGCGCAATCGGGGCCGCCGGTCGACGAGCGGAGCTTCGAGGCGCTGCGCGCGTGGCGCTACGAGCGAGCCGATGGCAAGCCCGCCTACACGGTCGCCGCGAACGCCGTGCTCGAGGACGTGCTGCGCGCGACGCCGCGCAGCGTCGAGGAGCTGCTCGCGATCCGCGGCATCGGCCCTGCGTTCTGCGAGAAGCACGGCGAGTCGCTGCTGGGAGAGCTCGCGAGGCTCGCCGACGACGGCGCGGCGCCCGCGTCGGAGGGGCCGGGCGCCGCCGGCGAGCAGCCCGCCGCGGCGGCGAGCGCGCCGCTAGCATCAGGGTCCGCGCCGACGTAGCTCAGCTGGTAGAGCACTTCACTCGTAATGAAGGGGTCCGGGGTTCGAGTCCCCGCGTCGGCTTGGGGAAGTGGGGGTCGAAAGCGGGCCCGTCGGGTGTTTGACGGGGTGCGGCGCTGAGCCAGGTTGCGGTAGACCTTCTCGCTGGGCCTGGTAGAAATCCAAGCTAGGACTGGGTTTTCTGGGCTGGATAGGGGGAGGATTGAGGCGGAGAGCTCGTGGGCGATCCGGCTATTGCCAGTGTTGCAGTGCGCAAGATTTGATGGTGGTCGGCTCGAGATAGCTCATCGGGCACGACACGTCACACGCAGTGAATACCCGGCTGGTCTAGGGGCGGCTGGGCGCGCAAAAGCTCGTTTGCAGGCGGTTCGGAGATCGCCGATCTTGCCCGCATTGGTTCATGAGTTGCCATAGCGGGGCACGGACCGCCACGAGTTTGCTGGTACGGGTGCTGGCCGCCTTTCACTCGCAGCCACCCGGAGCGCTCGCCAACTCGACAGCCCGATCGACTCGACCGGCTGGGCCCACACCCGGCCACGTAAAGTGTTCGGTGCAATTGCCTTGGCGGCAGCCGCACAGTTTCCAAAGTGTTCGGTACAGTTGAGATGTGCCGCAACCGAACAAGATGTCGCAGACCAGGCGTGGGCGACCTGCGCGAACTGCGGTATACGAGCGTCTTCGCGTCCAGATCGGTGAGTTGCGCGATCGCTTGGGTGGCCTGCCATCGCCAGTCGAAGCGGACGGCATCTGGCGCGGGATATGGCTTGAGGAGGCACACCACTCGACCGCGATTGAGGGCAATACGCTCGTGCTCAAGCAGGTCGAGCAACTGCTGGGTGAGGGCCGCGCTGTCGGCAACAAGGAGCTGAGCGAGTACATGGAGGTGCGCGGCTACGCTGATGCCGCCAACTGGGTCTATGGCCAGGCGGTCGATCCCGGCGCATGGTCAACCGGCAAGCTGCTCTCGCTGACCGAGCTTCGGCACGTCCATCGTCTCGCGCTGATCCCCGTGTGGGACGTCGCTCCCCATCCCGACGCCACCGACGCCGAGCGTCCCGGTTCCTTTCGCGAACACGACATCCAGCCGTTTCCGAGCGGCATGCGGCCACCGCCATGGCCCGAGGTGCCGGCGATGATCACCGACTGGCTCTTAAACGCGCAGAGGCTGGGCGACAAAAGCCCGGGTGCCGAGCCCGAGGCGCTCGCGAGACTGCACGCGAGCTTCGAGCAGATCCACCCGTTTCTGGACGGTAACGGCCGTACCGGGCGCCTCATCCTCAACTTGCTGCTGGTCCGCCTCGGCTATCCCCCGGCGATCATCTACAAGGGTGATCGCTCGCGCTACCTCGCTGCGCTTGGGCGCGCGGACCAGGGCGATCATGGGCCGCTCGCCGAGCTTCTCGCCCGAGCGATCCTTGACAACCTCCACAAGTTCGTTGTCCCGGCCGTCGCCGGGCCATCGCGCTTGGTGGCGCTGCCGGCTCTTGCCTCCAAGCAGATCTCTGCCAATGCGCTTCGTGTAGCGGCGACGCGGGGGCGGTTGCAGGCCTCCAAGGCGGCAGATGGAACCTGGCGCAGCACGCGCGTCTGGGTCGAGGAGTACCTAGCCGGCCGCTACGACCGTGAGCAAAGGGCGTCGAAGGGCAGTTAGGGGACGTTTCTCGGCAATCGTCGGTCGCGCGCGACCGACACGACGCGATCAGAGTACGTCGCACGCGGTTGTCCTCAGCTTCCAAGCTGCGGTACGGCTGCTGGTACGGCTCGCCCGCCTACGCTGCAGCCCCCACAGTGCGGCTGGCCGGATGTCCCTCGGGGCTTACCCTCGTAATGAAGGGGTCCGGGGTTCGAGTCCCCGCGTCGGCTTCGCGTTGTCGGGCTTGCCGCGGCCTCCGGTCGACCGCCGAGCGCGGAGCCGAGGCTCAGGGGCGCAGCACGACAGGCAGCGTCTTGAGCTGATTGGCGAACGGCGATTCGACGTACTTCGGCGCGTCGGCGATCGCCATCTCGGGGAAGCGCGACAGCGTCTCCTCGATCAGGATCCGCAGCTCCAGCCGCGCGAGCGCCGTGCCCAGGCAGAAGTGGCGCCCGCCGGCGCCGAACGCCTGGTGCTCGGGATTGCGGGTCACGTCGAAGCGGTCGGCGTCGCCATAGCGTGTCTCGTCGCGGTTGGAGGACGGGTACCACATGACCAGCTTCTCGCCCTCGCGGATCGTTTGGCCGTGCAGCTCGGTATCGCAGGTTGCGGTGCGCGCGAAGTGGCCGAACGCCGGAAACATGCGCAGCGACTCCTCGACGACCGCCGGGACGAGCGTCGGGTCCTCGAGCACCAGCTGTCGCTGATCGGGGTTCTCCATCAGCGCGCGCATGCCACTGCAGTACGTCGCCTTGGTGCTGTCGTTGCCGGCCGCCATCAGCAGCACGAAGCCCATCACGATCTCGTGGTCCTCGAGATGCTCGCCGTCGATCTCCGCGTGAACGAGCACGCTCGTCAGGTCGTCGGTCGGCGTCGCGCGACGCTCGGCGATCAGCTCGGCGCAGCGCTCGAACACCTCGGGCATGTCGTGCTCCATCACGTGCTCTGCGCCGCCGGGCGTCACATCCGGGTCGCCTGAGGCGACGAGCGCGTTCATCAGGCGCGCCCACACCGCGTCGCCCTCGGGCGGCAGGCCCATGAAGCTGCCGATCACGCGAGACACGGCCGGCTGTGCGACATCGTCGACGAGATCGCAGGTCGCGCGCCCGTCGAGCCGGTCGAGGACGCCGACGACGATCGCGCGGATCGGATCCTCGTGCTCGGCGATCCGCTTCGGCGTGAAGCCGCGCTGGAAGAGAGCCTTCAAACGGTCGTGCTTGGGCGGATCCATGCCGATGAACATCGCCTGCTGCAGCTCCAGCGGCACGCCCGCGTCCTTCGTCGCCGTGAAGCCGCCGAGCGCAGATGAGAACGTCTGCCAGTCGCGGCTCACCTCGAGCACGTCGTCCGCGGTCGTCACCGACCAGAAGCCATCCTCGTCGGGATACTCCGAGATCCGCTCGGTCCAATGCACCGGACACTGTGTGCGCAGCCGCCGGAAGAGATCGTGCGGCGGCCCGTCGGCGAAGTTCGCGAGATCGCCGACCAGTATCTGATCGAGCGGCGTCTGATCCTGCTCGGTGCTGCTCACGACGTGACCTCCCTCGTGGCGCTGATCGTGCGCTGAGCCTACTCCTCCACCGAAGATCGCACAGAGGGTCTTGCGGGACCAGATCCGCTACCGGCGCTTGGTCGATTTTCGGATCCAACCGCGGCGACCACTGCTCGTGAGCAGACACAAACCCTACGTCTGTCCATCCACACAGCAGAGCCCCAACTCAATGCCTATAGTCGGCTCCGCGATGAGGAGGAGCCAGATCACGCGGGGCAGCGGGCTCGCATTCCTGGCGCTGATGACGCTGCTGGCACTCAGCGCCATGGCCGGTCAGGCCGCGGCGTATTCGCCCGGCTGCGGCCAGGTCCCGATCGTCTACGGGATTCCGCCGTGGGGCTTCCACACCGGTCCCCCTGTTGGCGAAACGGGCAGCTTCGCCCGCGGTCATGGCCAAATCAATCTGGAAGCGAACACCGTCTCCGGGATCCTCTGTCAGGAAGACCGCGCGCGAAACCAGCCCACCCGTGCGATCACGATGACGGTCGAACACCACCTTGTCTACCACTCGCACACCGCGGTGATGTGGGGTTTCCCGGGGAACATCATGAAGATCGTCGTGCGCGTACGCGCCAGCAACGACCCAAAATGTGCAGTCGGAACGGTCGGACGCGCGACCCTCTTCGCGAGCTACAACGGCGTCCGTAGCGACAGCGTCCAGTTCTTCTTCCCGGCTGCGTGCAGGGATCACGACCACCTCTACCACGGAACTCAGGTCAACAACCAGGTTCCACCGCTGTAGACCGGCGCGCTCGGACGACGAACTGGGCGCAGCCCAGAGCCTGACCGCAGCAGGCGGCGCTCCCAAAGAGCTCAGCCGATCTCAACAGGCGCGGTAGGTCCGCTTCGCGATGAGGTGGTAGCCCTGGCGCGTCGTGACGATGACCTCCACGGTGAAGCTGCCGTGCGCGGGCAGCCGCTTGAGCAATACGTTGACGAGGTGCCCATGCTCGCGGAACGCGCGATGGCCGTTGACGAAGACTTCGACCTGCGAGATCCTTCGGTGGCGCAGGCGCGCGAGGTTCTTCAGGTGGACGAGCAGGCGTCGATGCGCGACGCAGGCGAGACTCGACGGAAGCCCCGCGAGCGACGTCGCAAGTGGGGCTCCGACTTTGACCACCGACGTGCTTCGCGGGAGGCTTCCGCCGCTACCCGTGCCGCCGCCGCCGCCGCCGGGCTGTTCGCTCGCCGCTCCCCACGGCTGGACGAGCTCGGAGTACCACATGTGCGCGAGCCAATCGACCGTCGGCGTCGAGCCGGCCGGGCAGCGGTACCCGGTTGACGGGTAGTTGCACCGCCACGGTTCGGAGGCGACCGTCTTGATGTAGTCGGTGTCGAACCCGTTGTAGACGATCAGCCCGTTGTTGTTCGCGAACGCGACCTGCGCGCCCGATTCGTTGTGCGCGTTGGCGTTCGTGCCGGTCGCCACGGCGAACCAGCGCGGATCGCTCGAGACGAGCAGGTTCGCATCGCCGATCCCGTCGGTGAAGCGGGCGAGTTCGGCGAGGTTCACATAGGAGGGGTCGGTCGGATTGGAGCTGATCAGGCTGCTGTTCGTGATCGTCGAGCTGCCGGTGCTCCCGCCGCAGCCCGAGCAGCTCTGCCCGACGCGGGTCGTGTAGGGACCGGGCAGGAGCCACGAGTAGTCGTTCAGTTTCGTCTCGTCGCTGTCGTGGATGATCAGCTTGCCGCCGCCCGCGACGAACTGGGCGAGCGCCGTCTTCGCGGCGGGCGTCAGGTTGGCGGTGAACACCTGAATCAGCGCGACCGTGTCGAAGTGCGACAGCGTCGCTGGAGAGATCTGGTTGAGCGCGACGTTGCTGAACGAGAAGCGGCTGAACGTCTCGCCGGGCAACCCACTCACGGACGATGACACCGGCATGATCCCGTCCGGCCCGTCCGGCGGCACCGGGCCGTTTCTCGGGATCAACGCGACCCGTTCGCTGGCGACGTGCGCCGAGGCGGACGCGGCGGTCGGGGCGAGCAGCGGCGCTGCGATCATCGCGCTGATGCTCAGCCCGAGGGCGCACAGCCGTGCGGAGGAGACGGAGCGCGCAAGTCGCGCCGCACCTCTCGTCCACTCGCTCTTCCTTGACCGGGTCATCGGTAGCTCCTTGCTCCGTCGGGCTTGAACCTCATAAACAACTACCAAAAAACTCCCTCTTACGCAACAAACCTAGCTTTCCCCGAACGGCGCGATGGCAAACGTGCGCGCCCGCAACTTCGGCGAGCGGCCAGGTCCGCAGCCCGACCGCGCGCGCCTGTTCCGAGCAGCTCGTCGCTCTTCGTCAGAGCCCGAGCCGACGACCGCGACGTAGACCATGCCTTGACGCTACCGGTCGACGCCGGCGCACGCAATCGCCCCCGAACGGGGGGCTGGAACGCGTGTCGCGAAGTGCATGATCAGATAAACATCACAAAGACAGTTGAAATTATTGAGATTTAGGCTAGCGTGATCGCGCGGGTCGGTCCGGACGGCCCGCAACTCCCTACAACCGCAACGCGAAGTGCGAAAGGAATCCGAGCCAATGTCCGAGATCTCCACCTCGAACGCCACGCGCAGGCACGCCGCGCGATGGCGCCGAGCGAGCGCTGCAGTCGTGACGACGTTCGTCGCGGCGCTCGCCACGACCGCCACCGCAGCAGGCCCGGCGCTCGCCGCGCCCCCGACCGCCCCACCGCCGATATCGATCCTCACGTCGCACGGCGACCTCGGTCAGGGCGACATCTTCGTCACGCCGACCGGCGACACGACGACGTACGCCCAGGGATCAGAGATCCTCGACCAGAAAGGCAACGTCGTCTGGTTCCATCAGGCCGCGCCGGGCTTGACGGCGTCGGACTTCCGCACCCAGACCTACGACGGCCAGCCGGTGCTGACGTGGTGGGAGGGGACGGGCCTCGGCGGCCTCGCGAAAGGCAGCGACTACATCTACAACGACCAGCTCCAGCAGATCGCGACGGTCAACGCCGGCAACGGCCTGAGCGCCGACGGGCACGAGTTCCTGATCACGCCGCAGGACACGGCGCTGATCCTCTCCTACTCGACCGCGACCGCCGACCTCACCTCGATCGGAGGCCCGGCCAATCAGACGGTGATCGACGGCACCGTGCAGGAGATCGACATCCCGACCGGCAAGGTGCTGTTCCAGTGGAACAGCCAGGACCACGTGCCGTACAGCCAGAGCGAGCAGCCGCTGCCGGCGTCGGCGAGCACGCCGTGGGACTGGTTCCACATCAATGCGGTGCACCTCGACACCGACGGCAACCTGCTGATCGACGCGCGCAACACGTGGACGACGTACAAGGTCGACCGCCACAGCGGCGATCTCATCTGGCAGCTCGGCGGCAAGGCGAGCAGCTTCAAGCTGCAGCCGGCGCCGGGACAGGTGCTCGACGCCTCGAACGAGCTGTTCGCCTGGCAGCACGACCCCGAGGCGATCGGCGACGACGAGTACACGTTCTTCGACAACGAGTCGACCGGTACGGCCCAGTTGGCCCATAGCCGCGCGATCACCGTCAAGCTGAACGAGTGGAGTCACACGGCGACGCTCGTCGCGTCCGACAATCAGCCCGAGGGCCTCTTGGCTCCCTCGCAGGGCAACGCGCAGACCACCGCCGAGGGAGATCTGTTCGTCGGCTGGGGCGCGCTGCCGTACTTCTCCGAGTTCGACTCCTCCGGGAACCTGATCTTCAACGCTCAGTTCCCGGCCGGCGTCAACACGTATCGCGCATACCTGCAGGCGTGGAACCCGCCGAGCGGCGAGGGCGGCGGCGAGGGCGGCGGCCATGGCACGGGTCACGGTCACGGCGACGGGCCTCCGCACGGAGGCGGCCACGGGCACGGTCGTGGCGAGCGTGCCTCCCGCTCGCGCGCTCGTCACGCGAGCCACCGCTCGGCCGGACGCGGCCGGTGATGCTCCAGTGACGTGAGGCTGCACGGTTCGGGAACGCGGCTCACGCGCGCGCGTGACCGGACCGTGCAGCGCTCCGCTCGCTGCCTCGGCGCACGATCGGCGAGAATCTCGGCTCGATGGACGATTCGATCGCCCTCGGCCCCGAGGATCGCGCGATCCTCGACCTCGAGTGCCGCACGATCGCCGGGCACACGTGCAAGGTCGTGCGGCTCGCGCCCGCGGGCACCGGGCGGCTGGACGTCGAGCGTCTGCGCGAGCGCGTCGGCGAGCGGATCGGGCTCGCGCCGGCGCTGACGCGTCGGCTCGGCGGCACCGCTCGCAGCCCCCGCTGGGTGCACGACGCAGACTTCGACATCGCCGAGCACGTCGTCGCCGCGCCGGTGCCCGGGCCGATCGACCACGCCCGCCTGCTCGCGCTCGTCGCCGAGCTGTTCGGGCAGCGCCTCGACCGCTCGCGTCCGCTCTGGCGGATCGACGTCGTCGCGCTCGCCGACGGCGCCAGCGCGCTGATCTGGCGGATCCACCATGCGCTCGCCGACGGCACCGCGTCGGTCCGCTATGCGCGTGCGCTGCTGTGGGACGAGGGTCCCGAGGCGTCGATGACGCGGGCGCAGACGCACGCCGCGGATGCCGCCGACGAGGCGCGCCGGCGTGCGCACCTGGCCGGCTTCCTGCAGCGCGAGTACGCGCGCGGCGAGCGCCACTCGCCGTTCGACGGGGCGATCGGCGCGCGCCGCGAGGTCGCCTTCGCCGTCGTTCCGCTGCGAGCCCTGCACGACGCTGCGCACGTTCTGGACGGTGCGACGCTCAACGACGCCGTCCTCGCGATCGTCGCCGGCGCCGTCGGACGCTGGGTGCGCCTGCGTCACGGCGAGCTCGGCGCGATCCGCCTGCGCGTCCCCGTCAGCCTGCACCACGAGGGCGATCTCGTCGCCAACCACGACTCGTTCTTCTCTGTCGCGCTGCCGCTCGGCGAGCCCGACCCGGTCGCGCGGCTGCGCCTCGCACACGCGGCGACGCGCGAGCGCAAGGTCGATCGCGACGCCCAGTACCGCGAGCGACTGCTGCGCGAGCTCGCCGACGTCCCCCCACTCGAGCACTTCCTCACGCGCCTCGAGCGCAGCCCGCGGCGCTTCGCCCTGAGCGTCTCCAACGTGCCGGGCCCGCGCGAGCCGGTGAGCGTGCTCGGGTCGCCCGTCGAGCACCTGCACTCGATCGCGGAGATCGGTCAGCGCCACGCGCTGCGCGCCGCCGCGACGTCGCTCGCCGGCCTGCTCTGCTTCGGCCTCTGTGCCGATCCAGACCTCGTCGACGAGCTGGACCTGATCGCCGAGGGTCTCGAGGCCGAGGCGCGTGAGCTGCTCGCCGCGGCGGGCGTCGCCGACGAGATGCACGTCGACTACGAGGCGACGCGGCGCTGACGTGGGTGGGATTGCGGCCCTTAGCCGGCGCGGACGACCTCCGGCTCGGGGGCGCCGGCGCGCGGCTGCCCGCGCTCGCCCTCCTCGCCGGACGGGCGAGCGACGCCGGCGCGGCGCGGGACGAGTGTCCCGGCGAGCAGGCAGACCAGGAGGAAGCCCGTCGCCATCACGAACGTCTCCGAGAAGCCCGTGACGGCGGGCAGGCCCCTGACGGTGTGCGCCGCGATGAACGTCGCCGAGAGCTGGCCGCCGAGCGCTCCGCCGAGCGTGCGCATGACCGTGTTCATGCCGGTCGCGACGCCGGTCTGCTCGCTTCCGACCGACTCGATGATCAGGTTGCCGAGCGCGGCGAACGCCTGGCCGATGCCGACGCCGAGCAGGCCCGCAGCAATCAGGAACTCGATCGGATGGCTGTGGTCGATCGCGAGCAGCGCGAACGCCGCCGTCGTGAACACCGTCCCGGACAGGAGCGCCGCGCGCGAGCCGAAGCGCGCCGAGATTCGCCCGGCATAGATCCCGAGCAGCGTCATCCCGATCGTCGAGGGCAGCAGGTAGAGGCCCGAGACGACGACCGATGCGCCGAAGCCGAAGCCGGTGCTCTTCGGCAGCTGCGCGAACTGCGGGAAGACGATGAACGACGCGTACATCCCGGCGCCGAGCAGGAACGCCGCGAGGTTCGTCGTCCAGACGCCGCGGATGCGCATCATCGCCATGTCGATCAGCGGGTTCGCGCTGCGAACCTCCACGGCGATCCAGGCGCCCCCGACCGCGAGACCGGCGGCGAGCAGGCCAAGCGTCTTGAACGAGCCCCAGTCCCACGTCGTCGTCTCCGAGATCGCCAGCAGCACCGTCGAGATCCCGATCGTCATCAGCGCCGCCGCGAGCCAGTTGATCCGGCCCGGGACTCGCACCGGCGACTCGGGGATGAAGCGCCACGTCGCGACCGCGGCGAGGATCGTCGCGACGAGCGGGAACCAGAAAAGCCAGTGGTAGTTGAGATGCTCGACGATCAGGCCGGCCGAGACGATTCCGATCCCCGCGCCGACGCCGAGGATCGAGGAGAGCAGCCCGATGCTGCCCGCTACCTTCTCGCGCGGGAACTCGTCGCGGACGATGCCGAACGCGAGGGGGAAGATGCCGCCGGCCGCGCCCTGGATGAAACGCGCGACGATGATCACGCCGAGCGAGCTCGAGACCGCCGCGAGCAGCGTGCCGAACGCGAGGATCACGAGCGTCACGAGCAGCAGGCGCTCCTTGCCGTACATGTCGCCGAGCCGCCCGAGGATCGCCGTGCCGACCGACGCCGACAGCAGGTACGCGGTCAGCAGCCAGGTGATGTCCGTCTCGCTCGCGTGCAGCGCGTGCTGCATCGTCGGCAGCGCCGGCACGACCGACGAGCTCAACATCGCGTACGCGACGCCGGCGAGCGAGAGCACGGCGAGGATCAGCGTCGGATGCGTGCGGCCGGAGTCGGCCGGCGGGTGCGTCGAGTTCATGGGCGCGAGGTCGGGTGGGTCGGGGGCACTGCTCGCCGTGACTGCGTGTGCGCCGGCGAGGGCCACTACAGTAGCGGAATGAGCATTCCGGCCCCTCTGCAGGTTGACCGCGTCGGCGCCTGGGCGGCGCTCGCGGCTGTCGAGAAGCGCGCGCGGCTGCTGCGTGCGGCCGGCGAGGTCTTCGCGCGCGACGGCCTCGACGCGCCGATGCCGGCGATCGCCGCGGCCGCCGGCGCCGGCGTGGGCAGCGTCTACCGCCAGTTCCCCTCCAAGCGGGACCTGCTCGCGGCGCTCGTGATCGAGCGCCTGCAGGAGTGCCGCGAAGGCGCCGAGCGCGCGCTCGCGAGCGATGCCAGCCGCTGGAGCGCGCTGACCGACCTGCTGTGGGAGCTCGCCGCGCGCCAGGCCGTCGATGACGTGCTCGCCGAGGCGACCGCGACCGTCTCCGAGCACCCGGCGGTCGAGCAGGCCTTCCAGGGGACGCTGCTCGCCTTCGAACGACTGCTCGCTGCCGCCCGCGCCGAGGGCCGTTTGCGCAGCGACGCGACGGCGCTCGACCTGCGGCTGCTGTTCGCCGCGACACGCGCCGCCGGGCAGCTCGGCCCGGGGGCGTGGCGGAGGATGCTCGAGCTGGGCATCGACGCGCTCTCCGTACGCGGAGGCTGAGCGCGGCTACGCGCCTGGAGCGGCGCGGCACGGCACGGCGCGGCGCGCGCGGTTCGGCCCGCGACGCGACGCGCGCTCGCCGGGCTCTAACCTCGCCCGATGCGCACTGGCGAGCTCGGCTTCTGGTGGCGCTCGCTCGGCGGTCCGCCGGCGCCGCGTGCGCCGCTGCGTGGCCCGACCGAGGCTGACGTCGCGATCGTCGGCGCCGGCTATACGGGGCTGTGGACGGCGTACTACCTCAAGCGCGCGCAGCCCTCGCTTCGGATCGTCGTGCTCGAGGCCGAGCACGCCGGTTTCGGCGCCTCGGGGCGCAACGGCGGCTGGGTGACGGGGTTCTTCTCGGGGCCGGCGCGCGTGTACGAGCGGCGCGGCGGTCGGGCAGCGTACGCCTCCCTGCAGCGCGAGATGTTCGCGACGGTCGCCGAGATCGCCGAGGTCGTCGCTCAGGAGCGGATCGATGCCGACCTGCTCGCCGGCGGGCATCTCGACGTCGCGCTCGACGGCCCGCAGGCGGCTCGCCTGCGTGAGCGCGTGCGCAGGCTGCACTCCTACGGCTTCGGCGAGGGCGATCTGCGCGAGCTGAGCCGCAGCGAGCTCGATGCCCGCTTGCGCGTCGCCGGGGGACGTGCGGCGACGTTCTCGCCGCACGTCGCGCGCGTGCACCCGGCAAAGCTCGTGCGCGGGCTCGCGAGCGCCGTCGAGCGCAGCGGCGTCACGATCCACGAGCGCACGCCCGTGCGTGAGCTCCGCCCGCACGAGGCGCGCACCGACGCCGGCACGGTGCGCGCCCGCTGGGTCGTCCGCGCGACCGAGGGCTACACCGCCTCGCTGCGCGGCCTGCGCCGCGCGCTCGTCCCGATGAACAGCTCGATGATCGTCACAGCGCCACTCGCGGCGAGCACGTGGAGCGAGATCGGCTGGGAGGGACGCGAGGTCCTCGGCGACGGCGCGCACGTGTTCGCCTATCTGCAGCGCACCGCCGACGAACGGATCGCGATCGGCGGTCGCGGCGTGCCGTATCGGTTCGGCTCGCGCACCGACGGCGAAGGGCGCACCGCGAGCGCGACGGTCGCCGAGCTGCGCGCGAAGCTCGCGGCCATCTTCCCGGCCGCCGCCGGCGCGCCGGTCGAGCACGCGTGGTCGGGCGTGCTCGGCGTCGCGCGCGATTGGTGCGTCGCGATCGATGCCGATCCGCCGTCGGGGCTTGCGTCGGCCGGCGGGTACGTCGGCGAGGGGGTCGCCGCCGCGAACCTCGCCGGGCGCGCTCTGCGTGACCTGCTGCTGGGCACGCCAAGCGCCCTGACCGAGCTCCCATGGGTCGGGCGCCGAGCCCGCCGCTGGGAGCCCGAGCCGCTGCGCTGGGCGGCGATCCGCGGCGTCTACGCGCTGTACCGCCGCGCCGACGCCGCCGAGGCCCGCAGCGGCCGCGCTTCTCGCCTCGCGCGCGCCGTCGACGTCGCCTCGGGACGGCGCTGAGCCGGGCATGTCGCTGCTGCTCGTCAAGCTCACGCTCGCGCCGGCGCTCGTCGTCGGCTCCTCGCTGGCCGGGCGGCGCTGGGGACACGAGGTCTCCGGCCTGCTCGTCGCGCTCCCGCTCGTCGCCGGACCGATCCTGCTGATCACCGACCTCGAGCGCGGCTCGCGCTTCGGCGCGCGGGCCGCCTCGGCCGCGCTGCTCGGGCTCGTCGCGCTCGCTTCGTTCGTCGTCGTCTTCGCGCATGTCTCGCGCCGTCGCGGCTGGCTGGTCGCGGTCGGCGCCGGCTGGTTGGCGTTCCTCACCGTCGCGCTCGGCTTCGCGACGGTCGTGCTGCCGGCGGGTGTCGGCCTGGCGCTGGCGGCCGGCGCCTACGCACTGGCGCCGCGCTTGATGCCGCCCGACCCCCACCTCGACTCCTCCGCGGACGCCGCGCTGCCGGTCTGGGACCTGCCGGCCCGCGCGATCGCCACGGCGCTGCTCGTGCTCGGCCTGACCGGCGCCGCCGCCGGCCTCGGGCCGACGCTGACCGGCGTGCTGACGCCGTTTCCGATCTCGAACACCGTCCTCGCCGCGTTCGTGCTCGTGCTCGAGGGTCCGGCTCACGCGAACGCCTTCCTGCGCGGCTTCCTGCGCGGAGCGTTCGGCTTCGTCGCCTTCTGCTTCCTCGTCGCCGTCCTGCTCGTCCCGCTCGGGACCGCCGCCGCGTTCGCGCTGGCGCTGTCGGGGGCGCTGCTCGCCCAGCTGCTCGCGCGGATCCGCGCCGCAACGCCGGTCGCTACGGCTGCAGCCCGGCCGCGTTCATGATCATCCCCCACGTTTCGACGGCCTCTGCTTCGAATTCGATCACGTCGTTTTCGAGCTGGAGCGTGCGCTGGACCAGCCCGCCCTCTGAGCCGGCGAGCGATGGCGCGAGCTGGCCGGTGGGGAGCAGGCCGATGCCGACGTAGACGGCGTAGTAGACGCGGTTGAAGCGAAGCGTGCCGGGCGGCAGCGTCGCGTAGCCGCTCGCCTTCCAGGCGCGCAGTTCGCCGCAGAAGTCCGGCACCGCAAGGCGCGACTGCGTGAGAAGTTCGCGCGCGTACGTGTGGACCGACCGCGTCAGCGCGCCGTTGCTCCAGCGCAGGCCCGAGACCGCGCGCGAGTACGTCGCGACCGCCCTCGCGATCGGTGCGACCGAGACGAGGCGCATCGCGCCGATCAGCTCCGCCGTGAGCTTTTCCGACGCTTCGTCCTGTGGCGAGCCGGCGACGACGTTCGGGCATTCGCGGCGCACGCGCGCGAGCAGCGACTGCAGCGCCGCTTCGGCGGCGCCCTGCTTGGCGTGCGCGCTCGCGACGAGCGCGTAATTCGCGCGTACGTAGGCCGCCGTCGTCGGTCCGTCGCTCGCCGTGGCGAGCGTTGACGCGGGGCCGAGCGCGAGACCAAGCAGCGCGAGCGAGATGACGATCGTTCGCCTGATCCCGCGAGGCTACACGGGCGCGGGCCGACCCGTGCCAGTGACCGCGCGACGCCGCTCCCAGCGCCCCGTGACGCGGCGGCGGCGCGCTCTGAAGCAACTCTTACGTTGCGTAGCAGCTGATGTGGCACCCTTCCGCCTCGGTCACACACGGGCGCGCCGTCGCAGCGACGGGCCGCCCGCACTCACAGATGCGCCGCAACGTACTGATCATCCTGGGGGTCGCCGCACTCGCTTGGGGTGTGCTCGCGATCGCACTGGACTCCGCCAGCCTACGGCTGTCGGGCTCGAGCGCCCGAAACGTCTCGCCCGCGTGCCTGCCCGCGACGCTCGACCACACGGCTGCGCTGCCCGGCGCCGGCGCCGGCGTCGACGTCTCGCCCGCGCCGGAAACCGCCAGCGCCAACCCGCGCACCCAGATCAGCTTCCGCGGGCTGCCGGCGAGCGCGATCCACGCGGTCACGGTGATCGGCTCGCGCAGCGGCCTGCACGGCGGCAGCCTGCGCGGCTACTCCCAAGGCGACGGCGCGAGCTTCGCGCCCGCCGCCCCGTTCGCGCCCGGCGAGCGCGTCGCCGTGCGCGCGGTGCTCGACGCGGCCGGCGGCCAGCGCCCCGTCGCCTTCCAGTTTCGGGTCGACACCCCGTACTCGACGGCGAAAACACCCGGCTTCGAAAGCCCGCCGGCCGCGGCCGCTGACGAGCAGAGCTTCTACACGCTGCCAGGCGCGGAGGTCCCGATCATGACGGTCACCGCCGCCGACCGCGACCCTGCGGCGGGCGACATCCTCACCACGAACGGCCCCGGCCCCGGGCAGTACGGGCCGCTGATCTACACGCCGCAGGGGCGGCTCGTCTGGTTCGAGCGGCTCGAAGGCGGCGAGACGGCGGAGAACCTGAGCGTCCAGACTTACGAGGGCCAGCGTGACCTGACCTGGTGGAGGGGGCGGGTCCTCTCGCTCGGCTTCGGGCAAGGCGAAGACATCGTGATGGACTCGCGCTATCAGACCGTCGCGCGCCTCACCGGCGGCAACGGTTTGAAGGCCGACCTGCACGACTTCCAGATCGCACCCGGCGGGATCGCGTACCTCACGGCTTACAACCCGATCCGCTGCGACCTCTCGCAGGCCGGCGGGGCGCGCGACGGCACGCTCGTCGACGCGGCGATCCAGCAGATCGACATCCGGACCGGGCTCGTGCGGTGGGAATGGCACAGCCTCGACCACGTCGGCGCGGGCGAGTCCGAAGTCGAAGTGCCGCACGGGGCGAGCCCATGGGACTACTTCCATCTCAACTCGATCGCACCCGAGCCGAGTGGCCAGCTGCTGATCTCCGCGCGCAGCACCTGGGCCGCCTACCAGCTCGACGGCGCCAGCGGCAAGATCCTCTGGCGGCTGGGCGGCAACAGGAGCTCGTTCAAGATGGGCCCCGGCACGACGATGGCGTGGCAACACGACGGCCGCGTCCTGCCCGACGGCGAGCTGACGTTCTTCGACGACGGCTCGAGCCCGCCGATCCACCGCCAGTCACGAGCCCTGCGGATCAGGCTCGACCTCAAGAGCCGCCGTGCCTACCTCGCCTCCGCGTACACCCATCCCGGACCGGCGCTGCTCGCCGGAAGCCAGGGCAACATGCAGACGCTGCCCGACGGCAACGCGCTCGTCGGCTATGGCGCGGTGCCCGTGATCAGCGAGTACTCCAGCGGCGGCTCGCTGCTGCTCGACGCCCACCAGCCGCTCGACATGTCCTTCTACCGGGCCTTCCGCTTTCCCTGGAGCGCTCGCCCGCTGCAGGCGCCGGCCGTGCTCGCGAGCCGCGACGGCACGGGCGAAGAGACGACCGTGCGCGCGAGCTGGAACGGCGCTACGGGCGTCTCGCGCTGGCGCGTGCTCGCCGGCGCGACGCCCGCGTCGCTGACCGCGCAGGGCGAGATCCCGGCCGACGGGTTCGAGAGCTCGACGACGCTCTCGGCGCGGTACGCCTACGTCGCGGTGCAGGCACTCGACGCGGCCGGCCGCGTGCTCGGCAGCTCGAGGACGGCGGCCGTGATCAGCTACGCCGCCTCGCTCCCCGGCCCGCGGCGGGCGGGGTGAGCGGGATGCTCGCGGAGGCGACGAGCGCGCGCGTCGACCGGTGCGCTAGTAGGCCGGTTTCGAGCTGTGCTTGTGCGTCGTCGTCGACGCCGGAGCGCTGCTCGTCGTCGGCGCGGCGGAGGAGCTCGAGCTCGAGCTTTTGCCGCCACATCCGGCGACCGCCAGGGTGCTCGCGAAGACGGCGGCCAGCGTTAGCATCGCGGTCAGTGGCGTCCTTCTCATCGGCCGGGCTTCCTTCCTCGCTGGTGGGCTCGGCGGTCCACCCTACCAGTGCCCTGCGTCGCATTTCGCGGTTCGGCGGGTCGCCGTGAGCGTCGAGGCGACGTTCGAGGACGGTGCGTCGCGGGCGCCTGGCGCGCAGGGCGCAAGCTCGTCGCGCTCGGCGTGGCTGCTGGCTGTCTGCTGCCTCGCGCAGTTCATGGTGATCCTCGACCTGAGCATCGTCAACGTCGCGCTGCCCTCGATCCAGTCCGACCTCGGCTTCTCCTCCCCGGACCTGCAGTGGGTCGTCGATGCGTACGCGATCACGTTCGCGGGGTTCCTGATGTTCGGCGGCAGGGCGGCCGACCACCTCGGCGAGCGCCGCACGCTCGTCGCAGGGCTCCTCCTGTTCGGGCTCGCCTCGCTCGCCGGCGGCACCGCTCCCGACCAGGTCGTGCTGATCGGCGCGCGCGCGGTGCAGGGTCTCGCCGGCGCGCTGATGGCCGCGACGTCGCTGGCGATCATCACCGGCTCGTTCCCACCGGGTCCGAGGCTCCACCGCGCGATCGGGATCTGGGCGGCGATGAACGGCCTCGGCGGCGCGGCCGGCGTGCTGCTCGGCGGGATCGTCACCGAAGTGCTCAGCTGGCGCTGGGTGCTGCTGATCAACCCGCCGATCGCGGTGCTCGCCGCGGTCGGGGCATACGCGGTCGTCGCCGCGCGTCGCAAGGGCCGCGACGACGCCGCCCCGTTCGATCTTGCCGGTGCGCTGACGCTGACGCTCGGTCAGATGGTGCTCGTGTACGGCGTGGTCGAAGCCGGCCTGAAGGGCTGGGGCACCTTCGCCGCGCTCGGCCCGATCGTGCTCGGCGTGATCCTGCTCGGCGTCTTCGGCCTGATCGAGACGCGCTTCGCAGCGGCTCCGCTGATCCCATTCAAGGAGCTGACCAGACCGCTGAAGGTCGCCAACACGGTCGTGCTGCTGTTCAGCGCCGCGCTGTTCCCGATGTGGTTCGTCGGCTCTCTGTACCTGCAGCAGGTGCTGGGGCTCTCGCCGCTCCACACGGGCCTGGTGTTCCTGCCGATGACGTTGACGATCATGCTGATCGCCTCGCGCGCCGGCGGGCTCGTGAGCCGCTTCGGCGTGCGCCCGGTGCTCGGCGGCGGCCTGCTGATGCTGAGCGCCGGGCTGCTGCTGTTCACGAGGATCGCCTCCAGCGGCAGCCCGATCGTGTACGTGATCATCCCCGGCGTGCTGACGGCGGCGGGGATCGCGATGTCGATCGTACCCTCGACGATCGCCGCGACGCAGGGCGCCAAGGAGGGCCAGGCCGGGCTCGCGTCGGGTCTCGTCAACACGTCGCGTCAGGTCGGCGGCGGGCTCGGGCTCGCGCTCCTGATCACGCTCGCCACCCAGCGGACGACCCATCTGATCGGCTCGGGCGAGCAGGTCGCGCAGGCGCTGACGGCCGGCTTTCGCCTGGCCTACCTGATCGGCGCCGTACTCGCCGCAGTGGCGGCGCTGATCACGTTCACCGCGGTTCCGCGCATCGGCAGCGCGAGCGCGGGCGCGGCGCGTCGCTTCGCGGCGGCGATCGCCGCCGTGCTCGCGGTCTTCGTCGCGCTGACCGTCGCGTTCGCCGGCTCGCACGGCGCGCCGCTGGGCAGGTACACGACCAGCGGCGCCTACAGCTTCGTCACCGAGCCGGCGCTGCACCCGCCGCAGATCCGCAGCACCCAGCGCGCGGTGGCCGGGCAGCTGGCGCCCGGCTACATCTTGACGGCGAACTTCTACAACCTCAACGAACCGCCGATCGTCGGCCAGAGCGGCCCGCTGATCCTCGACCGCAAGCTGCAGCCGGTCTGGTTCCAGCCGGTCCCGGAAAAGCTCGTCGCCTCGAACCTCAGCCGCCAGCGCTACGAAGGCAAGCCGGTGCTCGCCTGGTGGCAGGGCGTCGTCACGAACACGGGCGCGACCGAAAGCGGCGAAGACGTCGTCGTCGATCAGCACTACCGCCCGGTCGCGAGGCTGAAGGCGAAGGGCGGGTGGGTCCTCACGCTCCACGAGTTCCTGATCAGGGGCCAGCACGCGTGGGTCACCGCGAACAGGAACATCCCGATGAACCTCTCGAGCTACGGCGGCGCGTACAACGGCGCGCTGATCGACTCGGCCGTGCAGGAGTACGACCTGAAGAGCGGCGCGCTCGTGCGCAGCTGGGACGCGCTCGCGCACATCCCGCTGGCCGAGTCGCGCGCATCGCTGCCGACGAACGGGTTCCCCTGGGACGCCTATCACGTCAACTCGGTCGACCTGAGCGCCGACGGGCGCAGCTTCCTCGTCTCGATGCGCGATACGTGGGCCGCGTATCTCGTCGACACCGAGAGCGCCAGGATCGATTGGACGCTGGGCGGCAACCGATCGAGCTTCAAGCTCGGCCCCGGGGCCGCCTTCCAGTGGCAGCACGACGTGCGGCTGCGCTCGGACTCGACGGTCACGCTGTTCGACGATCACTGCTGCCAGCTGACCGGCGGAGGGACGTACGTCTCAGCGGCGGGACCCTCGCGCGGGCTCGTGCTGCGCCTCGACCAGCGGGCGCGGACGGCGACGCTCGCGGCCCAGTACGGGCGCAGCGAGCGCTTCGAGTCCGAGTTCATGGGCGACACGCAGCCGCTCGCGAACGGCGACGTGTTCGTCGGCTGGGGATCGGAACCGTACTTCTCCGAGTTCAGCCGATCCGGGCAGCTCCTGTTCGAGGGGGAACTGCCGGGGCCCGACCTGACCTACCGCGCGACGCTCGAGCAGTGGGTCGGGCTGCCGCTCTCGCCGCCACTCGGTGCGGCGCGGCGCAGGAGCGGCGCGACGACCGTCTACGCGAGCTGGAACGGTGCGACCGAGGTCGTCTCCTGGAGGGTCATCGCCGAGCTCGCCGGTGGCCGGCGGGTCGCGATCGCGAGCCATCCGAGGTCCGGCTTCGAGACGGCGATCCCCGTCCTCGGCGGCTACAGCGGCTTCGAGCTCCAGGCGCTCGGCGCCGGTGGGCGCGTGCTCGCGAGCTCGCGGCCGTTCACGCTCGGCACCTAAGGCGGTTCCGGCCGCTGGCGCGCCCGCTACGATCGCCGCCAGTGCCGAGCCCGTCACGCCAGCCCCAGCGGCATGGCATCCGCACGCTGCGCCCCGCCGGCCTCGCGCTCGGTGCGCTGTCGGTCGCGGCAGCGCTCAGCGCGTGCGGCGCCACCTCCTCGGCGACGTCGGCGACGCTCGGCTCCTCGATCGCGCGAGCCGCCGCCGGGCCGGTCGCGGTCTCACCGCAGCCGGGCACGCCCGACGCCTCGCCCGCGACGCAGGTCAGCTTCCTCGGCGCGCCGGGGACGCAGGTCAGCGACGTGCGTGTGGTCGGCTCGAGCAGCGGCGCGCACGGCGGCGTGCTGCGCTCCTACTCGACCGGCACCGGCGAGAGCTTCCTTCCGAGCAAGCCGTTCAGGGCCGGCGAGAAGGTGACCGTCCACGCGCGGATCGGCGCGCTCGCGCTGGGCACGAGCTTCACGATCGCCCACCAGGTGACCGTCAGCCAGAAGGGGTTCCCGCTCAACCCCGGCGACCCGGGCGCGATTCAGCACTACAGCTCGGCGCCGACGCTGACGCCGTCGACCGTGCGGATCACGACGCCCGCGAAGGCCGGCTCCTCGCCCGGCTTCCTGTTCCTGGCTCCCTACCAGGGCGACGGCGCGCCCGGCCCGATGATCGCCGACCAGCAGGGCAACCTCGTGTGGTTCCAGCCGCTGCCCGCCGGCCTCGACGCGACCAACCTCCAGGTCGAGCAGTACCAGGGCAAGCCGGCGCTCGTCTGGTGGCAGGGACGGATCATCCAGGCCGGCTTCGGCGAGGGCGAGGACGTCGTCTACGACGACTCCTACCGGCGCGTCGCGACGATCAGGGCGGGCAACGGCTACCGCGCCGACCTGCACGAGGTCCGGATCACGCCGGAAGGCACGGCGTGGATCGACGTGTTCGACCCGATCGAGGCGAACCTGTCGAGCGTGCACGGCCCCGCCAACGGGGTCCTCACCGACTCCGCCGTGCAGGAGATCGACATCAAGACCGGCCTGGTGATGTGGGAGTGGCACACGCTCGGGCACATCCCGATCTCGGACTCGAAAAACCCGGTCCCGAGCAACTTCCCATGGGACTACGCGCACCTCAACTCGGCCGACCCTGGTCCGTCGGGCGACGTGCTCGTGTCGGTTCGCAACACGTGGACGCTGTACGACCTCGACATCCGCACCGGCGCGGTCCGCTGGCGCCTGGGCGGAGCGCACAGCAGCTTCACGCCGGGAGCGGGGACGCGCTTCTACTGGCAGCACGACGCCGAGTTCCAGCCGGGCGGGTTGATCTCGCTGTTCGACAACGGCTCGGACCCGCCGAAGGAGAAGCAGTCGCGCGGGCTGCTGCTGCGGCCGGACCTCTCCAGCCACACGGTCAGCCTCGTCAGGCAGTTCGCCAACCCCACGAAGACGCTGCTCGCCGAAAGCCAGGGCAACGCGCAAGCCCTGCCCGGCGGCGGCTGGCTGCTGGGCTACGGCCGGCTCCCGAACTTCACCGAGTTCGACGGCGCCGGCCACGTCCTGCTCGACGGCACGCTCGGCGCCAACGTGCAGAACTTCAAGACGTTCCTCTCGTCCTGGAGTGGCAGGCCGACGAGCTCACCGTCGATCCTCGCGCGCGCGGCCGGCGCCGGTGCGATCAGCGTCGCCGTCAGCTGGAACGGCGCGACCGACGTCGCCTCCTGGCGCGTGCTCGCCGGCGCCTCGGCGGGCGCGCTGGCGCCGGTCGCGAGCGCGGCCAAGCGCGGCTTCCAGACGACGATCTCGGTGCCGAGCGCGGGGCCGTACGTGTCGGTTCAGGCGCTTGACTCCTCGGGCGCCGTGATCGGCGCCTCGCCGACGCTGAAGGGATGAGCCCCCGCCACGCGCCGGCGCGCGTCGTGCTCGCGCGCGCCACGCCGGCGCTCGTGCTCGCGCTCGTCCTGCTTGCGCCGGGGACACCGCGCGCCGGCGCCGTGGCGACGGCGTCGGCCAGCAGGTTCGTCGAACCGAGCATCTCGCCGGGCTGCACGCCCTCGCGTCTGAACATCTCGGCGTCGCTCGCCGGCGCACGCGTGACCGTCTCGCCCGAGCCCGGCTCGCGCGACGCCTCGGTCTCGACCCAGATCAGCATGCTCGGGCCGCCCGCCGGCGAGCTGTCGCACGTGCTCGTCACCGGCTCGCTCAGCGGCGCGCACGCGGGCCGGCTGCTCGCCTACTCCCAGGGCGACGGAGCGAGCTTCGTCCCGTCGCGGCCGTTCATCCAGGGCGAGGCCGTGCGCGTGCGCGCTGCGCTGAGCGCCGGCGCGCAGACGATCCCGCTCGCGTGGAGCTTCACCGCTGCAGTGCAGGACCACGGCGGCGTCGCGCTCCCGGCCCCGCGCCCGCTCCCGCGAGCGAGCTCCTACCAGCGCTTTCGCTCGCGGCCGGACCTGCAGCCGCCGACGGTGACGGTCACGACCCACGCGGCCGGGACGACGCCGGGCGAGATCCTGCTCGCGCCGTACTCGGGTCCCGGCCAGTACGGGCCGATGATCCTCGACGAAAGCGGCTCGCTCGTCTACTTCAAGGCGCTCTCGCCGGCCGGCGCGCGCGCGGCGGACTTCCGCGTGCAGCAGTACGACGGCAGGCCGGTGCTGACGTGGTGGCAGGACCCGCTGATCGCCGGCGGCCAGAGCACGGCGGGCGATGTGATCGCCGACAGCTCCTACCGGCAGATCGCAGTCGTTCGCGCGGGAAACGGCTACCAGCCCGACCTCCACGAATTCCAGATCACACCGCAGGGGCTCGGGCTGATCACGGTCTACGACGGGATCGACTGCAACCTCTCGGCGGTCGGCGGCGCGCGCAACGCCGCCGTGGCCGACACGCTGCTACAGGAGATCGACCTGAAGACTGGGCTGGTCGTCTACGAGTGGCACAGCCTCGACCACGTGCCGCTGCGCGACTCCTACGCCTCGGCGAGTCGCTCGAGCCGGACGACGCCGTTCGACTTCTTCCACATCAACGCGATCGACGTCGGCCCGGGCGGCGACCTCTTGGTCGACGCCCGCAACACGTGGGCCGCCTACGACGTCGATCCCCAGAGTGGACAGGTCCTCTGGGAGCTCGGCGGCAAGCAGAGCAACTTCGCGCTGGGGCGCGGTGCGGCGACGGCCTGGCAGCACGACGCCCGCGAGCAGCCCGACGGCACGATCACGTTCTTCGACAACGGCGCCAGCCCCGCGGTGCACGGGCAGTCGCGCGCGATCGCGCTGCGCCTGGACCCGGACCAGAAGACGGCGACGCTCGTGCGCGAACAGCCGCATCCGGGCAGGCCGCTCGTCGCCGGCAGCCAGGGCGATGTGCAGGTGCTCGCCGGCGGCGCCTGGATGGTCGGTTGGGGGGAATCGCCCTACTTCTCCGAATTCGCTGCCGACGGCCAGCTCGTCTTCGACGCGTACCTGCCGGCGACGTACGAGTCCTACCGCGCTTATCGGCTGGCGTGGAGCGGCCGCCCGGAAGAACCGCCTGCGCTCGTTGTCGAACGCTCCTCCGTGGGTGGCGCGGTCGCCTTCGCGAGCTGGAACGGAGCCACCGAGCTCGCCTCCTGGCGCCTGCTCGCCGGCGACTCGGCCGCCCACCTCGTGCCGGTGGCAAGCGCACCGCGGGCCGGCTTTGAGACGGCGCTCGCGGTGCCCTCGCTCGCGCCCGGCAGCTACGTGCAGGCGCAGGCGCTCGACGCGAGCGGTGCGGTCATTGGCGCTTCGCGCCCGCTGAGCGTCGGTGGCGACGAAAGCGCGTCGCTCCCGGCGCCGGCCTGTCCGGGGGGATGCCGGCTTCGGTGAGACCCTCGAAGACTTTTTCGGCGCGGCGTTCGCGAGCCCGTGCGGCGCCGTTTGCGACCCTCCGCGCGGTCGCGAAGTAGTCCGCGAAGCCACTCGCCTGCGCAGCGCTCAGGTGGGCCGGCAACGGCCGGCGCAGCTCGCTCTGGATCGCGTGTTCGAGACTCCTCGCGAGCGCCGGCTCCAGCGCACTCTGCCCAGCGCCGTTGCGCAGCTCGAGCCGGCCGTCGTTGTCGCTGTAGTCGTACAGCTCGCGTTCCTGGCTGCTCGTGACGAGCCCGACGCCACCGGGCTGCCAGTCGGAGTAGGTCGCGTACTTCGCCGTCGGCGTGCGCATCGCGATCACGTGCCGCGGCGCGTCCGCCGCGTACGGATCGAGCGCGAACTCCGTGACCGTCTCGTCGGTCGCGTGCAGCACGTAGGAGCGTCCCGGGGCGTTCGGGTCGGCCAGCATCGCCGCGAGGTCGGCGCGTTCGGCGAGGTGCTCGTAGGGCGCCTGCTCGCGCCACGCGTTCGAGCCGGTCGCGAGCGTCAGCAGCAGCGGCGCGAGGTCGACGCTCGAGGTCAGCTGCGGGCGGCTCGTTTCGGGCGCCTCGGTGAGCAGGCCGCGGTTGTCCTTGACGAGCAGCGGCACGTGGATCGCCTCCTCGTAGGCGCCCGCGCCCTTGCCGCGCAGCCCGTGCGAGCCGCCGTACTCGCCGTGATCGGATGTGAACACGACCACGGTGTTCGCGGCGACCGCCGGGCGGCTCTGCAGCGTGTCGAGGACGCTGCCGATGTGGCCGTCGACGACGCGTTGCAGCTTGCCGTAGAGGTTGAGGAACTCCGTCCACCGCGCAAGCGCTTCGGGGCCTTCGAACGGAACCGGGCCGAACGACGCGGCGGACGTTTCCTGCAGCGAGCGCTGCAGGCGCGGCTTGCCTCGTTCGGCGAGCAGCTGCGGCGTCTCGAAGTTGGCCGGCAGCGACTGGGCGACCGGTCGCGCGCTCGTCTCGGCGCGCACGCGATCGCTCCAGATGTACCACCAGGCGATGTCGTGCGGGTTGACGAACGAGACCGTCGTGCACCACGGCTCCTCGCCCTGCTCGCTCGCATACCACTTGGCGAACTGTCTCGCGATCTGGCCATCGACGCGCCAGCCCTGACCGGGCGCGCCGTCGGGCGAGGGGAACGTGCCGCCGCTGAAGCCGTAGCGTTCGAGCGCGCGCGCACCGCGCAGCGGGCCCCACTTGTTGTCGTGACGCGTGAGGTGCCACTTGCCGTACCAGCGCGTGCGGTAGCCGTTTTCGCGCAGCATCGTGCCCCACGTCGGGAAGCCTGGGTCGAGCGTGCTGCCGCCCGTGATCATGCAGCCCGTCTGGTGCGTGTGGAGGCCGGTCAGCATCGCCGCGCGCGCGGGCGTGCAGTCGTTCGCCGCGGTGTAGTGCGCGCCGAAGGAGACCGACTCTTCGCGCAGTCGCCTGAGGTTCGGCGGCAGCCCCGTGCCGTCGCCGCTCGGCGAGAACCACGCCGGATAGCGCAGCTGGTCGACGACGATCACGAGGATGTTCGGGCGCTTGTAGGCGCCCCCCGTCAGCGGCGGCGAGCTTGGGTTCACGCTCGTCGCGCCGCCTTCGTCGCCCGTCGCGTCGGCGAGCCGCGCGATCCCGAGGCCGGCGCCGGTCAGCAGCCCGCCCGCGGCGGCGCCGCGCTTGAGGAAGGTTCGCCGGTCGAGTCTCTTATGCTGCTGCGGGCCGATGCTGTCCATACGCGCTCTGATCGTAGGGCTGGCGACGGCGCTGGGGGTTTCCGCCGCGACCGCCGCGTCGGCGTCGGCGTCGGCGCGCGCCCCCAGCTGCGTGCCGTCGGCATTGAACATCTCGGCGATAAAGGCCGGCTCAGTGACGGTCTCGCCGTTGTCGGGCAGCCGCGACGCCACGCCACGGACGCAGGTCAGCTTCCTCGGCGTCCCGGCGCGCGCGATCTCGCACCTCAGCGTCGTCGGCTCGCGCAGCGGCCCGCACGCGGGCCGGCTGCTGGCCTATTCGCAGGGCGACGGCGCGAGCTTCGTGCCCTCCACGCCGTTCGCCGAAGGCGAGCGCGTCGAAGTGCGCGCAAGCGTCCGCAGCGGGGCCGCGACGGGCGTCGTCGATGACGTCTTCGTGGTCGCCGAGCAGGACCCGCTGACGAGCACGCCGGAGACGATCCACGCCGGACGCGCAAGCGAAGTCCAGAGCTTTCGCTCGCGCCCCGACCTGCATCCGCCGGCCGTCACCGTGACGGCGAGCTCGCCGGCGCTCGCGCCGGGCTACGAGTTCGCCGCGCCGTACACCGGGCCGGGGCAGGCCGGGCCGATGATCCTCGACCAGAGCGGCGGGCTCGTCTGGTTCCGGGCGCTGCCGCCGAGCGAGTTCGCGGCGAACTTCCGCGTGCAGGAATATCTCGGCAACCCCGTGCTGACGTGGTGGCAGGGCGATATCTCGGTGCACGGCTTCGGCCTCGGCGAAGGCGTGATCGCGAACCAGTCATATGCCGACATCGCGCACGTGCGCGCCGGCAACGGCCTGCAGGAGGATCTGCACGAGCTGCAGCTGACGCCGCAGGGGACGGCGCTGATCACCGCATACGAGCCGGTCCGCTGCGATCTGTCCGCCGTCGGCGGGCCCGCCTACTCCGGCGTCACCGACGGCGTCCTGCAGGAGATCGACGTGAAGACCGGTCTCGTGATGTTCCAGTGGACGAGCCTCGATCACGTCGCGCTCGCCGAGTCCTACATGGCCGCGAGCGAAAGCTCGACCTCGACTCCGTTCGACTTCTTCCACATCAACTCGATCGGCCTCGACCCCGACGGCAGCCTGCTGATCTCGGCGCGGAACACGTGGGCCGTCTACGAGATCGACCCGCGGACCGGCGCGATCGTCTGGCGGCTCGGCGGCAAGCGCAGCAGCTTCGCGCTCGGCCCCGGGGTGGCGACGGCGTGGCAGCACGATCCGCGCCTGCTGCCCGGCGGCGCGATCAGCATCTTCGACAACGGCGCCTCGCCCCGCGTTCACCATCAGTCGCGCGCGATCGTCGTCTCGCTGAGCTCGCAGAGCCGCAGCGCGACGCTCGCCGCGCAGTTCGTCCACCCATCGCCGCTGCTCGCCGAAAGCCAGGGCAACATGCAGGCGCTCGCCAACGGCGACTGGTTCGTCGGCTGGGGCCAGGATCCCCATTTCTCCGAGTTCAGCCCCTCCGGAGCGCTCCTGTTCGACGCCCATTTCCCGGCGCACACGCAGTCCTACCGCGCCTTCCGCCTCCCGTGGTCCGCGGCCCCGGCCGAAGCACCGGCGTTCGCCTTCCAGGCCTCTGGCGGCGGCGCCGGCACGGTCTACGCGAGCTGGAACGGCGCGACGTCGCTCGCCGGCTGGCGGGTGCTCTCAGGCGCGAGCCCGAGTGCGCTCGCCGCCGTTGCGCAGGTGCCGCGCTCCGGCTTCGAGACCGCGATCGCGCTGCCGAGCGGCGCCGCCGGGGCCGACATGACCGTGCAGGCGCTCGACGGCGCCGGCAACGTGATCGGCACGGCGCCGACGGCGAAGCTTTGAGCGAGCGCTCGCGCCCGCCGGCGGGCCACGCGCAGACGATCGCCGTGCGCGGCTTCCGCGACGAGGACGAGCCGAGCGTGCTCGAGCTGCTGCAACGCGCCTTCGGGGCGTGGCCGCGCGGCTTGGACGGCGTGCGCCCGGCGGAGTTCTTCGCCTGGAAGCATCGCGCGAGCCCGTTCGGCGCCTCGACGCTGCTCGTCGCCGAGGTCGACGGACGCCCGGCAGGGATGATCGCGCTGATGCCGTGGCGCCTGCGCTTCGACGGACGCGTCCACGAGACGATCCGCGGGGTCGACCTCGTCGTCGAGCAGGCATATCGCCGCCGTCGCGTCTCGATGAGCCTGATCGCAGCGGCGCGCGCCCACTACGGCCCCGAGATCGCGCTCGGCTGGAGCAACCCCAACGAGCGCAGCCGCGCGGGCGTGTTGAAGTCCGGGCGCCGGCGCGTGTCCGGTCTGGCGCTGTTCGTCGGGCCGGGTTCGCCGACGAGGAGGGCTGTCGAGCGCCTGGCTGTCCACGGTGGCCTCGCCACGGCGCGAGCCGAGGAGCAGGCGAGCGACGCTGGAGACGTGCTCGACGACGGCACGCTGCTCGCTCGTCTGCTGGCGCACGACGGCGGCGGACGCGGACGGATCGAGACGGCACGCGAGCCGGAGTTCCTGCGCTGGCGATACGGGCGGCTGGGCGTCTATCGTGCGCTCGTCGCCGAGCGCCACGGACTGCTCGGCGTCGCGATCTTTCGGATCCAGCGCCTGCGGCGCCTGCGCGTGGCGCGGATCAGCGAGCTGCTGCTCGAGCGCGACGACGGCGAGCTCGCGCGCCGGCTCACGCGGGCGGTACGACGCGCCTCTGGCGCCGACGCCCTGACCTGCGCCTTCCCGACGCATCGCGCCGCGGCGCGGTGCGGCTTCGTTCGCGCTCCGCAGACGACGACGATCGCCGCGAACCCGTTGCGCGACGATCTGCGGCCAGACCCGACGTCGCCCGGGTCGTGGGCGCTGTCGCTCGGCGATCTGGAGCTGATCTAGTAGACGTCGCCGTACGGGTCGCGCTCGACGACGCGCTCACGCGTCACGCGGCCGCGCGGCCTCGCCGAGACGATGTACAGCAGCGACAGCACGAGCCCGATCGCGCCGACGATCATCAGAATCAATCCGATCGTCGTGATCGAGAGACCCGACACGGTGGCCGTCACGGCGTAGCGCAGGATCGCGCCGACGGCGATCAGGAATATCGATGTTCCCAGTGGCACAGCGGTTGATTACCCGCGCGGCCGTCACCCAAACGGCGGCGTCGGCGTGCGGCGGCCCTGTGGGGATCCACTAGCCTTGATCCGACCCCCCCGGAGGGGTGGCAGAGCGGTTGAATGCGGCAGTCTTGAAAACTGTTTCGGGGGCGATCCCCCCGACGGGGGTTCGAATCCCTCCCCCTCCGCCTCGATGACGGCTTCCGTTGACCTGGCTGTGGGCAGGACGATCGAGCACCGGATCGGCGGCGCGGCGACGCGCGGCTCCTCGACCCGGCGCTCGCCCGTTTGGAACCCCGCGACGCGCGAGGCGCGCGTGCTAGCTTTCGCCGTCGCTCGAGGGGCTAGGTGATGAGGGGCCACGCGATGAGACATCTGTACGCGGTCGTGACGCTTGCGGCGCTTGCGATCGGCGGTTGCGGATCGTCGAGCTCGGCCGTCCGGCCGATCAACGTGGCCTGCGTCGTTCACAACGCCCGCGGCGACGCCTCGGTGCAAACGCTCGAAACGAAGCCCCCCGCTCAGCTGGGGACGGCGACCGGGTACGTCAGGGTGCGCCTGAAGGAAGGCGTGATCGTCACCGTCACACGATGGCCGAACGCGGCCGCCGCGCGAGCGGCGGCGCAGAGCTTCAAAGCCCTCGCGGTCAGGCTCGCGGCCTCGAGCACCCGGATCGAACAGCGGGCATCGACCGTCATCATCGCGGCGCCCCGCGCGGCTGCCGGCGAAAGCGCGCTCTTGAAGGGCTGCGAGTAACCGGCGCGGGCGCTCCTCGCACCGCGCGGAGCCGGCGCGCCTCTAGACTTCGCTGCTCCCAACCAGGAGAGGTGGCCGAGAGGCTGAAGGCACTCGCCTGCTAAGCGAGTATGGGGGTCAAACTCCATCGCGGGTTCGAATCCCGCCCTCTCCGTCCAGTGCGAGGATCTCCTGACTCCTGAATTACCTCAGCCGCGAGCCGCCGCGTCGGCGATCACGTGGAATCTCTGGTCGGGCTACAGGCGTCTGACGGCGCTCGGCTACCCGCGACGGTTCCCGATCGTGCAGTTCCCCAACCCGCCGCTGATCATTGGCCTGCTGGCCGGCGAGGCGGCCGTGTTGCTCGATGGCGATGCGCATTTCTACGCCCGCTCGGTGTCCTACCTCGGCACGACGATCTGGGCGTATGAGGAGCTCGCGCACGGGGTCAATTGGTTCAGGCGTCTGCTCGGCTTGGCATACGGCGGATTCATCGTCGTACGCGTGGCCCAGGCGCTGCACGCCTGACGCTCCAGGCTCGCACGCTGTCCAAATCGCGCCTCGCGCCGCGTCGTATGGACGAACCCGCGTACCGTGCGGGGAGAACGACTCAGGAGGTCACGATGCCGAACTACATGCTGCTCCTCTACGCGTCGGAGCCGAGCGCCGACGAGCGGGCCGAGCGCGACGCCGAGATGCCCGTCTGGTTGGAGTTGACGAACGAGTGGCGCGACGCCGGCTCGCTCGTCGCGACGGGGCGCCTGCACCCGGTCTCGACCGCGACGACCGTCCGCACTCGCGACGGCGAGACCGAGCTGACAGACGGCCCGTTCGCCGTCACGAAGGAGCTGCTCGGCGGCTACTACATCCTCGAGTGCGCCGATCTCGACGAGGCGCTGAGACAGGCCGAGCGCCTGCCGATCGCCCGCTTCGGGACCATCGAGGTCCGGCCGATCATGGCCGATCCGCAGGAAGCACCGGTGACCGGCCGGGCGGCCTCGGCGGCTGCGTGAGCGCACTCCGTGGGCAGCGCACGGGTCGTGAAGACCCGGTGGCGGTCGCGCTCGTGGCGGCCTTTCGCGACGAGCGCGCCGCCGTGCTCGCGACGTTGATCAGGTATGTCGGCGACTTCCAGCTGGCCGAGGACGCGGTCCAGGACGCATTCGCCGCGGCGCTGCCCGCCTGGGGGCGCGACGGCGTGCCCGAGCGCCCCGGCGCATGGCTGACGGTCGCGGCACGCCGACGCGCGATCGATCGGCTGCGGCGTGACCGCTCGATCGCCGACCGCGCGGTGCGGCTGGCCGAGCTCGTCCGCCTCGACGCGCACGAGGACGAGCCGACCGCCAGCGAGCACGGCGCGGTCGCCGACGATCGGTTGCGGCTGATCTTCACCTGCTGCCACCCCGCGCTCGATCTCGCGGCGCGCGAGGCGCTGACGCTGCGCGCGCTCGGCGGCCTGACGACGGGCGAGATCGCGCGCGCGTTCCTGACCAGCGAGCCGACGATGGGCAAGCGGATCGTGCGCGCCAAGCGCAAGATCGCCGACGCCGGGATTCCCTACCGGGTTCCGCCCGTCGAGGAGCTCGCCGAGCGGCTGCGCGGCGTCCTGCACGTCGTCTACCTGATCTTCAACGAGGGCTATGCCGCGGCCGAGGGCGAGCGGCTCGTGCGCGGCGAGCTGTGCGTGGAGGCGATTCGGCTCGGGCGACTGCTGTGTGAGCTGATGCCCGACGAGGCCGAGGCGTGGGGCCTCCACGCACTGATGCTGCTGCACGACGCGCGCCGCGCCGCGCGAGTCGATCGCGACGGCCGCTATGTCGCGCTCGACGAGCAGGACCGAGCCCTGTGGGATCGCGAGCGGATCGAGCACGGCCTGCGCGCGCTCGAGCGCGCCGTGCGCCTGCGCAGTCCGGGGCGCTACCAGCTGCAGGCGGCGATCACCGCGCTGCACGTCCAGGCGGCCGAACCGGACGCGACCGACTGGACGCAGATCGCCGGCCTGTACGGTGCGCTCGCCGATCTGGACCCCTCGCCGGTCGTCGAGCTCAACCGCGCCGCCGCCGTCGGCTTCGCCGGCGGCCCCGACGCCGGCCTGCGCCTGCTCGTGCCCCTGCTCGCGGACCCGAAGCTCGCGCGCTACCAGCCGCTGCACGCGACGCACGCCGAGCTGCTGCGCCGCGCCGGTGACGCCGAGGGCGCCGTGCGCGCGTTCGAGCGCGCGATCGAGCTCAGCGCAAACGCCGTCGAGCGGGCCGAGCTCGAACGCCGGCTCGCCGCGCTGCGGTTGCGCACGCCCTGAGAAGGCGCGCGCCTACTCCTCGGCGCCCGGCTGCGCGGCCGCGACCGCGAAGACGATGTGCCGCCGCGCGACCGTCAGGTAGGGGTGCAGCTCGACCGGGCCGCCCTCCAGCGGCGCGACCGTCACCTCGGTCAAAGTCAGGAACTCGCGCTCGGACGCGTTCAGCACGTCGGAGACCCTGCTGCGGTAGCCGTCGCGCGCGAGCGTGATCTCGCCCTCGATCCGGTGGCGCTCGGTCTCGATCCTGATCCGTTCGCGGCGGTGGTCGATGCTCGCCATGAGAGCCCTATCGGCGGACGGCGTAGATTCGATTAACGATGGTGCGCCGGCCGGTCGGTCCGACCGCGACGATCCGCACGCTCGCGGTGATCGCCGCGCGCCTGCCGAGCGCGCGGCGCAGGCGCGCGAGCGAGCGCGGCCCCAGCCGGAGCCGGACCAACCCGGCCTGCGCACGCTGGAGCGAGCGTGCCGCCGCGACGAGCGGCACCGAGCCGCGGCGCCCGCTCGGCGACAGCGTCCCCGTCACGAGCAGCTTGCATTCGCGCTGGCAGCTCAGATCGAGCGCGAGCGTGCGCCGCGCGAGCACGCCGCTCGCGCGCGCCAGGCCGACGCTCAGCACCGGTGCGACGTCGAGCGGCGGCGGCCACCCCGTCGGCGCGACGCACCCGGTCGGCGCCGGCGCGAGCGGGTTGAAACGCTCGACGCGGTTGTTGTTCGTGTCGGCGACGTAGACGTCGCCGTTGCAGTCGACCGCGATCGCCGATGGCTGCGAGAAGTCGCCCAGCCCGGTGCCGCGCAGGCCCCACTTCGCCAGGAAGCGGCCGCTCGAGTCGAACAGCTCGACGCGGTTGTTTTCGCTGTCGAGCGCGTAGACGTCGCCGGCGCCGTCGACGGCGACGCCGGCCGGCGCGTGGAAGCGTCCGTCGCCGGCTCCGCGCGAGCCCCACTCGCGCAGCACGTTGCCGTTCGCGTCGAGCTTCACGATCCGGTCGTTACCCCTGTCCGCGACGTACACGTCTTCTTCGCCCGGCACGACGCTGCTGACGGCGACGCCCGCCGGGTGGTTGAAGGCGCCCGCTTCGGCGCTCGCGGCGCCGTCACCGCCGCCGGCGCCCCAGCGCGCGAGCAGCTTGCCTTCGGCGTCGTAGACGAGGATCCGGTTGTGACCCGCATCGGCGACGTACGCCCGACCCGACGCCGGCGCGACGGCTACCGCGTCGACGCCGTTGAGCCCCGCGCCGCCGATCTCACTCGGGCCACCGATTTCCGACAGGTAGGTGCCATCGCCCCATAGGCGCGCGATCCGTTCGTCGCCTTCGTCTGCGACGTACACCGAGCCTCGCGGATCGACGCCGATCCCGGCCGGCTTGGCGAAGCCCCGACGGAAGCCGCCGGTCAGCGTCCACTGCCCGGCGAACGCGTCGGTGCCGGGCGCGAAGCGCTCGACGCGGCCGCCGACCGTGTCGGAGACGAGCAGGCCGCCGCTCGGGTCGAGCCCGAGCCCGCGCGGCGCCGTCAACGTGCCCAGGCCGCGCGCCGAGGCGCCGATCGTGCGCAGGAAGCGTCCCGCGGGGTCGTAGACCTCGACGCGGTCGTTCGCGGTGTTCGCGACGTACGTGTCGCCCGCCGGGTCGCTCGCGACGGCGCGCGGGAACGCGAGCTGGCCGGGTTTCGTGCCGAAGCCGCCCCACGCCCCGGCGAAGGCGAGCGACGCGTCGAGCTTGACGACGCGGTGGTTGAGGTCGTCGGCGACGTACGCGTTGCCGGCCGCGTCGAGCGCGACGCCGTAGGGGAATGCGAACTGTCCCGGCCCGGTGCCCTGAGAGCCGGCTTCGCCCTCGTATGCGCCGGAGGGGTCGAACTTCTCGATTCGGCGGTTGTCGTCGTCGGCGACGAGCACCTCCGTCGCGGACGCGGCGACGCCGCGTGGGTAGTTGAACTGGCCGGGTCCCGTGCCCTGCGTGCCCCACACCATCGGTTCGCCGCCTTCGAGGTTGAAGCGCTCGATCCGGCTGTTGCCGGAGTCGGCGACGTAGACGTAGTCGCCGGCGACCGCGATCCCGCCGCCCGGCGGCTTCGTGTAGTCCTGCGAGGAGCCGAACTCGAACTGCCCCGGTTCGCGTCCTTTGTGGCCCCACTGCGTGATGAACGCGCCGTCCGTCGAGAACTTCTCGATCCGGTTGTGGCTCGAGTCGACGACGTACACGTCGCCGGCGGCATCGGTGGCGAGGCCGCCGATCGGGCCGAACTGACCGTGGCCGGCGCCGTAGGAGCCCCACTCGGTCTCGAACGTCCCCGCGGACGAGAACTTCTCGACGACGTAGCTGAGCTGGTCGGCGACGTACACGTTGCCCTGGGCGTCCAGCGCGACCGCCTCGGGGAAGCGCAGCACGCCCTCGGCGCGCTGGCCGATGATCTGGGCTGACGCGTAAGGGCAGGGCGCCGCGCCGACGCCGGCGCACGCCTCGGCGCGCGCGCGGCCGGCGAGCGCGCCTGCGCCGAGCGTCGCAAGCGCGAGGCACGCGAGCCAGCGCACGCGGCGCTAGCCGACGCGCTCGGTCGTCCGGGCGGCGAGCCCGGCGCGCTCGACCGGGCCGGCGAACGCTCCCGCGGGCAGCTCCTCGGGACGGTTGCGCTCATCGCGGACGATGTACAGCGGGCGGTGCTTGACCTCGTCGTAGATCCGCCCGACGTACTCGCCGATCACGCCGATCGCGATCAGCTGAATGCCGCCGAGCAGCAGGATCGCGATCGTGATCGAGCCGAAGCCCGGCAGGTAGGAGTCGAAGATCCGCAGCGCGATCACGACCGGGATCGCGACGAACGCGACCCCCGCCGAGAGAATCCCGGCGTAGGTGGCCAGCTGCAGCGGCAGGTGCGAGAAGGAGGTGATCGCGTCGAGCGAGAAGCGCAGCATCTTGCGCACCGTGTACTTCGTCTCGCCGGCGTGGCGCGCGTCGCGCTCGTAGGAGACCGCCGTCTGGTTGAAGCCGACCCATACGGTCATCCCGCGCAGGAAGCGCGAGCGCTCGGTCATCGCCAGCAGCGCGTCGAGCGCGCGGCGGTCGAGCAGGCGGAAGTCGCCCGAGTTGGGCTCGAGGTCGACCTGCGCGAGCCTGTCGAACAGCTTGTAGAACCACGACGCGGTAGCGAGCTTGAACGCCGTCTCGCCGTCGCGCTGCCTGCGAACCGCGTAGACGACGTCCGCGCCCTGGCTCCACTGCGCGATCATGTCGCGGATCAGCTCGGGCGGGTCCTGCAGGTCGGCATCGAGCATCGCGACGACGTCACCGACGGCGTGCTCGAGCCCTGCCGTCAGCGCCGCCTGGTGGCCGAAGTTTCGGGATAGGTGGATCACGCGTACCCGCTTGTCCCCGGCGGCGATGCGGTCGAGCAGCTCCGGCGTCGCGTCGCTCGAGCCGTCGTTGACGAGCACCAGCTCATACTCGTAGTCGGCCGCCGCCGCGCAAGCGCGTGCGACGAATTCCTCGACGAGCTCCTGCTCGTTGTAGACCGGCGCGACGATGCTTAGCAGTTTGGGTGTGCGTAGTGCTGTGTCGGGCATCTGCCGGCTCACCGAGGTCGGGTCGAACGGATTCATTGCGCCGATTCTCCGACGGCGCCCTAAGCCCACGATGAATTTATCGTTCATCCTCTCTAGGAATGCGACCTGAGCACGACGCACCCCGGAGAGCGCCTCGTAGCGTACCGGCACCCGTGGCGCGAGCGACGCGTCGGTTGCGCACGCCCGTCGTCGTCCAGTTCGTCAAGTTCGGGATCGTCGGCGTCTCGAACACGACGCTCGCGTTCGCGATCTACACGGTGCTGTTGAAGGTCTTCGGCGTCTGGTACCTGGCCGCGTCTGCGATCGGCTTCGCGATCGGCGCGATCAACGGCTTCCTGCTCAATCGCCGCTGGACGTTCGCCGGCCACGTCGGCGACGCGCTGACGCCCGTTCGCTGGGGTGTCGTGCAGGGCTGCGGCCTCGCCGCCAACCTCGGCCTGCTGTACCTGTTCGTGCACGGCGCCGGGGTCGAGAAGCTCCTCGCGCAGGCGTTCGCGACGGCGATCGTCACCGTCATCACGTTCCTCGCCAACCGCGCGTGGACGTTCCGGACGCACCACCATCCGCTGGCGGCCGACGGCGAGGGCTAGCGAAAGACGGCGAGCAGCGAGAGCCCGGCGGGGATCCGTCCGCCGCCGGCGATCAGCGCCGCCTCGAGCGCGAGCGGGCGCTCGAGCAGCCAGTTCAGCGGTGCCGGCGGGATCCAGAGGTCGAGGCTCGACTCGGTCGTCTTGCGGCTGAAGCGGTCGAGCACGCGCAGCAGGATCGCGGCCGGGAGCAGCAGCGAGTTGAAGTAAGTCGTGCGCACCTGCTGCCAGCCGGCTTCCTCGCCGACGCGCTGCAGCGAGCGGCGCGTGTAGCGACGATGGTGGTGGTTGACCTCGTCGTGGCCGCTCCACAGCCACTGGTAGGCGGGGACCGTGACGAGCAGCGCGCCGCCCGGCTTGACGACGCGGCGCAGCTCGCGGAGCGCGGACAGGTCATCGTCGAGGTGCTCGATCACGTCGAGCGACGCCGCGAGGTCGAACCTGCCGGCCTCGAACGGCATCTCGAGCACGGAGCCTTCGATCACCTCGCCGGCCTCGCGCTCGCGCGCGAGGCGGACGCTCGTCTGCGAGAGCTCGACGCCGGTGACGGTCCCGTGCCTCGCGAGCTCGATCATGTTGCGCCCGCTGCCGCAGCCGGCGTCGAGGATCTGCGCGCGCGCGGGCAGGCGCAGGCCGGCGATCACGCGCTCGAGCACGCCGCGCCGGCCGCGATACCACCAGTGGCGATCCTCCGCCCGGTGGGTCTGCAGCTCGTAGTCCCGGTCCATCCGGCCTGCATCCTGTCCTAATCAGCGGTTCGATGGAAGTCCAGTGGCCCCCCGACGAAATCTTGGCACGCCATAAGACTTGTCGATGGCTGCTGGAGAAGCTGCGCTGATCCGCCGTCGAGCACTACCGGACGGCGATCTCGACGGCCGCCTACGCGAGCGCGTCGCGCAGGAAGCTGACGGTGCGCTGCCACGAGAGCTGCGCCGCGTCTGGGTCGTACGTGCCGAGCCGGTCGACCTCGTTGAAGAAGGCGTGCCCGGCGCCGTCGTAGTAGTGGAACGTGACCTCGACGCCGGCGTCGCGCAGCTCGGACTCGAGCGCCTTCGCGTCGTCGAGCGGGATGAACCCGTCGGCGGTGCCGAAGTGGCCGAGCACCGGACCTTTGACGTTGGCAAAGTCCGGCTTGCCGTGGGGGAGCACGTAGTAGTAGCTGACGGCCGCGGTGATCCTCGGGCAGGTCGCGGCCGCCCACACCGACAGGCCGCCGCCGAGGCAGAAGCCGAGCGAGCCGACTCCGGTGCCCTCGACGCCGGGCTGCTCGGCGAGGTAGTCGGCGGCGCCGCACATCTGCGGCTCGACCTTCTCCATCGTCAGAGCCATCATCTTCTGTTCGGCCTCGCTCGGCTGCGTCGTCGTCTCCCCCTCGAACAGGTCCGGCGCGAGCGCGAAGAAGCCCTCGTCGGCGAGCCGGTCGCAGACCGAGCGGATGTGCTCTTCGACGCCCCACCACTCCTGCATGACGATCGTCGCGGCGCCCTTGCCGCCGTCGGGCTTCGCCAAGTAGCCTTTCGTCGGGCCGGCGCTCGTGGGGAAGTCGATCTCGGGCATCTAGCTGGCTCCTTCGGCGTGGACTGCGGGACGTGGTGCGCCGGCGCATCCTCTCACGGTCGGCGAGGCGGCGTTGGACGGCTCCCGACCGCGAGCATCAGCGGCTGAGTGTGAGCACAGGCTGTTTACAGAACACTCACGCTGGGTACTGCGAGATCCGTGAGGGGATGGTGCGTGGGGTGCAGCATTGGGTTGCTGACGGCGTTCGCCGCGGCGGCGTTCGCCTTTCCGGGCGTCGCCGCGGCCGCGTCCGAACCGGCTCCGTTCGGGCACGCGTGCAAAGCGCAGGATGGCGTGCGCTTCTGCCCGACCGAAACGCTCGCGCAGCGCGTGCCGTCGTTCGACGGCGTGCCGCTCGACGTGGACGTGACGCTGCCGGCGAGCGGCACCGGCCCGTTTCCGACGATCGTGATGCTGCACGGCTGGGGCGGGAGCAAGACGGACTTCGAGGCGAGCTCGCCGGCCGGCGACGGCAACGAGACGTTCGACTACAACAACGTCTACTACGCAGAGCACGGCTACGCCGTGCTCAACTACTCGGCGCGCGGCTGGGGAAACTCGTGTGGCACGCCCACTTCTCGCGAAAGCCCCAACTGCAAAGAAGGCTGGCTGCGGCTGGCCGATCAGCGCTATGAGGCCCGCGACGCGCAATATCTGCTCGGGCTGCTCGCCGACGAAAAACTGACCAAGCCCGGCGCGATCGGCACGACGGGGATCTCCTACGGCGGCGGACAGAGCATCGAGCTCGCGTATCTGAAGAACCAGATCCGACTTCCCAACGGGGAATTCGCTCCGTGGACGAGCCCGAAGGGCAAGAAGCTGCAGATCGCCGCCGCGTACCCGCGCTGGCCGTGGAGCGACCTGGTCGACGCGCTGACGCCCAACGGGCGCTTCCTCGACACCCAGGTCGCGCCGTTCGCGCAGAGCTACGAACCGTTCGGCGTCGAGATCCAGAGCTACATCTCCGGGCTCTACGCGCTCGGCAACTCGAGCGGCTATATCGCGCCTACCGGGGTCGACCCCGAAGCCGACCTGACGAAATGGTTCGCGGCGACGAACGCCGGCGAGCCGGCCAACGCCGAAGACGAAGCGATCGCCAAACAGCTCTACAGCTACCACCAGGGCTACGGCCTGCCGGGCAAGCCCGCTCCGATGCTGCTCCAGAGCGGCTGGACCGACGACCTCTTCCCGCCCTCGCAGTCGCTCCGGATCTACAACGCCGTCCGCGCGCTCAAAGGCTATGCGGCGCTGCAGCTCGGCGACCTCGGACACAGCCGGGGCTCGAACAAGGAAAACACCGACCATGCCTTCCAGGAACAGGGCGCGGCGTTCTTCGAAGCTCGGCTCGAGCACAGCGGCACGGCGCCGGCCAACGGCAGCGTGACGGCCTACACGCAGACCTGTCCCCAGACCGCTCCCGGCGGCGGCCCATTCACCGCGATATCGTGGTCCAAGCTGCACCCGCACACGGTCACGTTCGGCTCCTCGAGCTCGCAGCTGTTCACCTCCGCCGGTGGCAACCCGAGCATCGCGGCGGCGTTCGATCCGATCGCCGGGACGACCGACGCGTGCAAGACGGTCACGACCGAAACCGAGCCGAACACGGCCAACTACACGATCACGAGTCCCGGCTTCACGCTGATGGGACTGCCGACCGTGACCGCGACGATCAAAACGACCGGCCCGTTCGGCGAGATCGCCTCGCGTCTCTGGGACGTCCTTCCCAGCGGCGAACAGCGGCTGATCAGCCGCGGCGTCTACCGCCTCAACGAAAACCAGACCGGCACGATCACCTTCCAGCTGCACGGCAACGGCTATCAGTTCGCGTCGGGCGACACCGTCAAGCTGCAGCTGCTCGGCCGCGACGCGCCGTACTACCGCGCGAGCAACGGCACGTTCACGGTAGAAGTCAGCGCGCTGACTGTCGCGCTGCCGACGCTCTGACGGCGCGTGTGCGCTTCGCCCGTGCGCGCTTCGGCGGTGCGGCGAGCTCGAGCAGCTGATCCATGCCGCGCTCGATCCCGGTGCTCAGGACGTCGATGTCGGGCACGCCGTCGAAGTCGCCGGTGACTCCGAAGTAGAGCCCGCCGTCGTAGGAGAAGATCGCGACGACGATCCGGATCGACCCGACGACGGGGACGAACGGGTAGGACTCGAGCAGGCGCCGGCCGAGCGTCTGCACCGGCTGCTGTGGGCCCGGCACATTGGTCGTCGCGGTGTGCATGTTCAGCCGCGGCGACAGCGTCACGAGGCGGCTGCCGAGCGCGAGCAGCAATGGCGGCGCGAAGCCCGAGAGCGAGCTGAGCACATCGCCGGCGACGGCCTGCTTGGTCTGCTTGATCCCGTCCATCTCGGCACGGATCCGCTCGAGCCGGCGCGCCGGGGAGGTGAGCCCGACGGGCAGCCCGGCGAAGACGGCCGAGACGCGGTTGTTGTAGACGCCGCGCTCGCCGCGACGGCGCACCGAGACGGGGACCATCGTCCGCACGACGCGGTCTTCGCCGATCCGCTCGCCGCGCGCCTCCAGCAGATCGGCGAAGCCGTTCGTGATCAGCGTCAGGACGACGTCGTTGACCGTCCCGCCGAGACCGGCGCGGACGGCCTTCACGTCGGACAGCCGGACCTTCGCCCAGCTCCAGCGCCGGTGCGGGCCGATCGGACCGGTCAGCGACGACGCGCCGACCGGACGCAGGCTGGGGCCCGCCGCGAGCGCCGCGCGCGCGAGCTCGGCGAGGCCGCGCAGCGTTTCGCGTGGTGTGCGCAGCGCGCGCTGGAGCGTCTCGAGCTGGCCGGCGGGGCTCGCTCGCCGCAGCGCGCTCTGCACGAGCACCTCGAGGCCGGACGGCTCGGGCGCGGGCGCCCAGCTGCGCTCCGCGAGCTGCGCCGAGGCATCGGCCGGCGCTGTCTCGTCGGAGAACATCACCGACATCAGGTCGGTCGCGGCGACGCCGTCGACCATGCAGTGGTGGACCTTCGAGAGCAGCGCCCAGCGCCCTTCGCCGAGACCCTCGACGATCCACAGCTCCCACAGCGGCTTGTTGCGGTCGAGCGCCTGCGAGAACACGCGCGCGGCCATCTGGCGCAATTGCGCCTCCGAGCCGGGAGCCGGAACGGCGGTGTGGCGCAGGTGGTAGTCGAGGCTGAAGTGCGGGTCATCGACCCACACCGGCGGTCCGGCGGCGAGCGGCACGAAGCGGACCTTCTGGCGGTATCGCGGGACGAGCGCGAGCTTGCCGGCGACCATCGCACGCAGCTCTCCGATCGGCGGTGGCGGGCCGGCGAAGATGCTGACGCCGCCGATGTGCATCGGTGTCGTCTCGTTCTCGATGTGCAGGAAAGACGAGTCGATCGGACTCATCGGTTCCACGCGTTGCGCTACTCCGTCCTGGCCAGCGCCCGGTCGAGCACGCGGTAGACGTTGACGTTGACCGACATGCCGCCGTGGCTCGACTCGACCGCGACGTTGCGCGCGTGCGGGTCGATGCAGGCGTGCCAGTCGACGATGCCGTCGCTGCGCGAGTAGACGGCCGTCGCCTCGAGACCCGGCGCGAGCGGCGCGGCGAGCGCGGCGCGAAAGGCGGCGCAGCAGGCTCCGTCCTTGCACGTGCTCGAGAACAGGCCCGGCACGCCGAGATCGCCGAGCGCGGCGACGACGCGCACGGTGCGCAGCACTTGCGAGGAGACGGCCAGCGAGTCGGTGACGGGCGAGCCGAGCATCGTCAGCCCGGCGACGGCGTCGGGGGCGCGCACGGCGAGAGCGCGCGCGAGCGCGCCGCCGCGGCTCTGCCCGATCAGGTAGACCGGCGCTCCGGCCTCGTCGGCGAGCACCCGCAGCCGCGGCTCGAGCCGGTCGACGATCTGCTCGGCGCAGCCGACGTTCGTGCGGATGCCGCTCGTGCGCACGCGGTGCCCGCGGCGACGCAGCCAGCCGCGCAGCACGCGCAGCGATGAGTCGCCGGCCATGAAGCCCGGGATCAGCAGCGCCGGCGGCGCGTCCTCGCGCCGCTGCACCCCGTGGAACTCGCGGCTCGCGAGCAGCTGCGCGAGCTCGGCGCCGTAGCGCAGCTCGCCCCACACCGGCGCGACACGCACGCGTGCCGCGGCTGCCTCTTCGAAAACCGCTCCCGCCTCTGCTCCCATCCCTCCCATAGAGTACCCGCGATGCGGCTTTCCGGAAGGCATGTAGTCGTGACGGGCGGCGGAGGGGGGATCGGCGGGGCGCTCGCGCGCCGCTTCGACGCCGAGGGTGCGCGTGCCGTCGTCGTCGCCGACCGCGACCTCGCCGCGGCACAGGTGGTCGCCGAGGAGATCGGCGCGCTCGCGGTGCAGTTCGACGCGGGGCGCGAGGACGGCGTGAGGTCGCTGATCGCGCAGGCCGGCGAGGCGTACGGGCCGATCGACATCTTCGTCTCCAACGCGGGCGTGCCGGGCGAGGGCGGTGGCCCCGAGGCGTCGGACGCCGCGTGGGACGAAGCCTGGCGCGTCAACGTGATGGCGCACGTGTGGGCCTCGCGGGCGCTGATCCCGGAGATGCTCGACCGCGGCGAGGGCTACCTGATCAACACGGCCTCGGCGGCCGGCCTGCTGACGCAGGTCTCCTCGCTGATCTACAGCGTGACCAAGCACGCGGCGGTCGCGCTCGCCGAGTGGCTCGCGATCGAGTACGGCGATACCGGCATCCGCGTCTCCTGCATCTGCCCGCAGGGCGTGCGCACGCCGATGCTCGAGCTCGCGATGGACGATCCGGTGGCCGCGGCCGCGCTGACCGCCGGCGGCCTGCTCGACCCGGACGACGTCGCCGAGGCCGTCGTCGAGGGGATCGAGCAGGAGCGTCTCTTGATCCTCCCCCACGAGGAGGTCGCGAAGTTCATGGCGCTGAAGGGCTCGGATCCGGAACGCTGGATCGCGGGCATGCGCCGGCTCGTGCGCAACGCGCGCGCCGGCGCGGCCGGCTAGCTAGGGCTGGCCGCGGTGGAGTCTCTGTTTGGATCGGCTCGTCTGACGCGGTAGCTTCGCCCGGTCCATAACGCGCGCGTCGCTCGCGGCCGCTAGCACTCGATGATGAACGAGGGATGCGGGTTCCCCGGAACGAAGTGCACAGACAACGCCGCGAAAAAGTCCTGCCGCCCGAGCAGGAAGGGGTCCTTTTTCACAGAAGGCCGGGGTCATCGGGAATTGCACGCCCCACAGTTCGTCTTGCCGAGTCGCGGGATCGACACGGATGATCTGTCCAGTAACGATCTCCTTGGCCGACCAGGTCGGAAACCCGTTCCCTCGACGCCACTGGCACCAAGCAGGTCTTTGTCAAGCGTCACGCCGAGCTGGTGCGCGATTTGGAGAGGGAACATGCTCCGAGATGCGCCGCTATCGACGATCGCGATGACACGCGAAGTCCTTTCTCCCGCCGACAGCATTAGCTGTAGGAGGGGCACGCTTCCGACCGGAATCGGCGTGAACGGCGTGTTGAGCCGAGGGCTAATAGAACAGCGCTGAAGAGGAGGGAACGTGGTACGTCGCGTCGTCCTCCATGACCTTCTCGTCTGCCTGCAACTCGTCGTAGGAGTCGGCAGAAGCGACCACATCGCCATCGCGGACGGCGATCCACTTGCCAGAGTACTTCTCGAGCGCTCCCTCGGGGAGGGGTGCCTGCGCCAGGATGGTGCTCATGCTTGCCTCCGTTGCCGTGGGTTTCGTGTCCGCTGACCCCCACTATGCCCTGTGGCGGGGTCGAATTCGATGTGCTTCGTGTCGGCGGGTGGCTTGCGAAGGCTTCACGCCTGCCGCGAGTAGCGGACAAACATTGTACACGATTGCACAAGCTCACAGTGTGCAGACAAAGCGTCGACCTGAAACCACCCCCCAGCCGTGACGGCCCGAGCTAGGTGCGCAGCGCGAAGCTGATCAGCGGTTTGCGTGTCGGGCGCGAGCTGCCGCCCTGCGGCTCGCTCGTGACCATCACTTCGCGGATCCCGTGCAGGTCGGAGGGCACCTCCGCCGCGCCGCTGCCGGTCGCGGTCACGTCGAACAGCGCGCTCGTCGGCTGCGGTTCGCTGCCGCGGCTGAGCCAGACCTCATAGACGCGCCCGAGGCCGGGCTGGGGCAGATGCGAGACGACCAGCTCGGCGCGCCCATCGCGCTGGCGCAGCGTTGCACGCGCGCCGGGCACACTCGCCAGGATCCTGCCGCGGAACACCTTTTCGCCGCCGCCCGAGCCGGGTGCGAGCACGAGCGCGAGCGCGATCGCGGCAGCCGCGGCGGCGGCCAGCAGCGCCCCGCCGAGCGGGCTCAGGCGAAAGCGCCGCGGGGTCGTGGGCGCGCGGTCGGCGCCGTCGCCGGCGGCATGGAGCAGCGCCGACTCGGCGCGCACGGTCTGGAGGATCCGCGCGCGGAGCGCCGCCGAGGCGCGCGCCGGTGGCGCGCTCGCCGGCAGCTCGTCGACGACCGGTTGCAGCTCGGCGACTTCGGCACGGCACTGGGCGCAACCCTCCATGTGGTCGCGGTAGCGGCGCAGCTCGTCGTCCTCGAGCGCGCCGAGCACGTACGCGGCGGCGTCGGGGCGGTGGGGACAGTCGAAGTCCGACTCGCGCACGCTCATCTGACCGCCGTCTCCCAGCCCTGCAGATGGTCGCGCAGCTTCCCCAGCCCGAGGCGCATCCGTCCCTTGACCGTCCCGACCGGCGTGCCGAGCATCGAGGCGATCTCGGCGTGTGTGAAGCCACCGAAGTACGCGAGCTCGATCACGCGGCGCTGCTCCGGCGGAAGCTCGCCGAGCGCGCCGCGGATCTCGCGCGAGGCCGAGTTCTCGAGGGCCTGCGACTCGGTCCGCTCAGCCGCCTCGAGCGTCTCCTCGATGCCCTCGTCGCTGACCCGCCGGCGCTCGTGCACGCCGCTGCGGCGCAGCGCGTCGACAGCACGGTTGTGGACGATGCCGAGCGTCCACGTTCGCACGCTGCCGCGCGTCCGGTCATAGCGGGCGCCGCTTCGCCAGACCGCCAGCAGCGCCTCCTGGACGATGTCCTCGGCGAGCGAGCGCCGGCCGCAGATCCGGTAGGCGAGCGAGAAGGCGGCATCGGCGTGTCGCTCGAGCACGACCTCGTAGGCGTCGGCGTCGTTGCCGGCGACGAGCTCCATCAGCTCCTCGTCGGCGAGCCGTCTGAGCTGTTCCTTTGAGTCGACGCTCGTGCGCCGCAAACGGGGCATCGCGGGAATGTACGCGCGCGGGCCCACGACGGATCACCGCCGTGATCGGGTGCGACGTGGCTGTGCTCGTGATCCAAATCGCGCGCTCCTTCGTAAAGAGCAGTCAACGGTACAGCCAGGGACCTCTCCGGCGCCGTGAATCCTGGCAACCACGAAGGAGAAACGATGAGTTACGAGATCAATCTCGACGAGGTCGACGTCGACGGAGCGGTGCGCGAAGCCGCCGACGAGGTCGCAGGCGACACCCGTCTGAGCTTTCTGAAGAAGGCCGGACTGGCCGGCGGCGCGGTGATGGGCGGCGGCGCTGTCATCTCGGCGCTCGCCCCGAGCGCGTTTGCCGCGTCGCAGAAGGGACGCCCGCCCGCCAAGTTCGGCAAGGGCGACATCGGCATCCTCAACTACGCGCTGACGCTCGAGTACCTGGAGGCGGCGTTCTACAACGGCGCGACCGCGGCGAAACTGTCGCTCACGCCGCAGGTTGCGGCGTTCCTGGCAACGGTCACGACCGACGAGAACGCGCACGTGAAGTTCCTCAAGAAGGAACTCGGATCCAAGGCGGCCAAGGAACCGAAGTTCAACTTCGCGGGCGCCAACACGAGCACGGCCACGTTCATGAAGACCGCTCAGGTGCTGGAGAACACGGGCGTCCACGCCTACCTCGGACAGGTCCTGAACATCAAGAACCCCGCGTACGTCGTCGCGGCCGGCTCGATCCTCACGATCGAGGCGCGTCACGCCAGCGTGATCGGGCTGCTCAACGAAGCGTCTCCGACCGGAGCGATGATCGCGCCGGATGGTCCGTTCGACAAGCCGTGGACAGCGGGCAAGGTGCTCCACGAAGTCGAAGCAACGAAGTTCATCACGGGCTGACGCAGCGGCTGAAGGATGAGTCGCCTCACGCGCGCCGCCTGGCAGATCCTTGCCGGGCGGCGCGTCTGCATTTCTGGCGCTTCTCACCTTTCGCGCGGCTCGCCGAGCGCGCTCGCGGTGATCCAAGCGCCTGGTCTCTGCGAATAGCAGCAAAGACGGTGCGGCCACGCATCGGACAGGTTCGAGCAGACGGTGTCTGCCCGAGGAGTCATCAACCGGAGGTGCCCCAAGATGTTCAATTCACCGGATGAGGAAGCGCCGCAGCCGGCCGGGATCGTCGAGCGCCTGGTGCGCGATGACGTCGACCGCAAGCGCTTCCTGAAGCTTGCCGGGAGCGCCGGCGCGGCGAGCTTCGGCGCGTTCGTGCTCGCGGCTTGCGGCAGCAGCAGCACGAGCAGCAGCAGCAGCAGCGCCGCAACGGCCGCCACTGCGAGCACGTCCTCGTCGAGCGCCTCAGGCGACATCGGCATCCTCAACTACGCGCTGACGCTCGAGTACCTCGAGTCGCAATTCTACGCGAAGGTGGTCGCGGCGAACCTGTTCAGCGGTAAGGTCGGCGGGCTGCTGAAGACCTTCGGCAGTCAGGAGGAATCGCACGTCACGGCGCTGAAAGCGGCCGTGACGAAGCTCGGCGGGACGCCGGCGGAAGCGCCGAAAGGCGTCTTCCCGATCCACAGCGCAACGCAGGTCGCGCTGCTCGCCTACACCGTCGAGAACCTCGGCGCGTCCGCGTATCTCGGGCAGGCGGCGAAGATCCAGAGCCCGGAAGTGCTCGCCTCAGCGCTCGCGATCCACACGGTCGAGGCGCGCCACGCGGCGACGCTCGGGACGCTGGTCAAGCGCTCGGTCACACCGCAGGGCGCGTTCGCCGTGCCCGCTGACATGCCCACCGTCCTCGCGGCCGTCAAGCCGTTTCTCGGCTGAGCCCGAGCAATCGGCAAGAAAGGAACCAACAGATGATTGACAACGAGATCACCAATCCCGAGCTGGCGCAGTGCGAGGTGCACGGCCTCACCCGCTCGGCGTTCATTCTGCGCGGGGCGCTCGCCGCAGGTGCCTTCTACGGCACCGCGTCGGTCGCGCCGTTCGTCTCGCAGGCGCTCGCGGCGGAAGGGAGCGGCGACGTCGAAATCCTCAACTTCGCGCTGACGCTCGAGTACCTCGAGGCGGACTTCTACAACGTCAAGGGCCGGCAGGTCGGGCTCAGCGGCGAAGCGCGGAAGTACGCGAGGCAGTTCGGCGCGGAGGAGGCGGAGCACGTGAGCGCTCTGACCGCCGCGATCAAGCAGCTCGGCGGCAAGCCCGTCGCGAAACCGACGTTCGTGTTCGGAGCGACGAACGAGCAGACGTTCCTGGCGCTCGCCTCCGTCCTCGAGAACACCGGCGTCGGCGCCTACAACGGCGCGGCGCCGTCGCTGCAGAGCAAGGCGGTGCTCTCCTCGGCCGGAAGCATCGTCCAGATCGAGGCGCGCCACGCGGCGGCGATCGACCTGCTGATCGGCAAGAGCCCGACGCCCAACGAAGGGTTCGACAAGCCGCTGAGCAAGACCGAAGTGCTCGCGGCCGCCGGTCCTCTGATCAAGAAATAAAGCCCGATCCGGCGGCGTCGGTGATCCGTCATCGGCGCCGCCGCGTAGTTCAACCAAGACCCCTCAGCCACGCAAATCCAACTTGGGAGTGATTTACAAATGGGCCTCGACAATCCGATCCACATCGCCTTTCTCTTGATCCTGCTGCTGCTCGTGTTCGGCGCAAAGCGCCTGCCCGAGATGGGCCGCTCGCTCGGCAGCGGGATGCGCGGCTTCAAGGACTCGCTGAGCGGCGAGCAGTCCCACGACGCGCTGGCGAGCGCGGGCAACGAGCCCGAGCGGGTCGCGAGCCCGACGCCCGCCGTGACGGCGCCCACGCCGCTCGCCACGCCCGTCGCGCTGCCCGCCCGCGAGCCGAGCGCTCCGGCCGCTTAGGTCCGGCGAGCGAAGCCGCCGGGAGAGCTGAACGCCGATGGCCGTCGCCGCCGCCCGGATCGGGCACGAGGATCGAGTCAGCGTCGTCGAGCACCTGCAGGAGCTGCGTGGGCGGCTGATCGTCTCGCTGGCGGCGCTCGCAGTCGCGTTCGGCGTTTGCATCTGGCAGAACCACGCGCTGCTGCACCTGATCAACAAACCGCTCTCGACGCAGACGCAGAAACGGGTCAAGGCCGGCAGCGGGCCGCTCGGCGCGACGTACACGGTCCAGCAGGGCGCGCGCACGGTCGCGACGCAGCTGCAGAGCGTCGTCGGTGCGCTCGAGCGGCCCGGCAGCGGCTCCTCGGCGGCGACGCGGGCGTCGCTGGCGGGCGTGAACCCACAGCTGCACCGTGCGATCGCCTCGCTCTCAAAGGCGCCCGAAGGCAACAAGCCGGTCACGCTCGGGATCGGTGAGCCGTTCACGACGACGATCGGCATCGCCTTGATCTTCGCGTTGATCCTCGCGCTGCCGGTGATCCTGTTCGAGCTCTACGGCTTCCTGCTGCCGGCGTTCAGCCCCGACCAGCAGAAAGTCGCCTCGTCGGTCGTGATGGCGATCCCGCTGCTGTTCGTCGCCGGCGTCGCGTTCGGCTACCTCGTCGTGCTGCCCGCCGCCGTTCGCTTCTTCCAGAACTTCAACAGCGACCAGTTCAACGTGCTCGTGCAGGCGAGCCAGTACTACCACTTCGCCGCCGTCACGCTGCTCGCGATGGGGCTCGTCTTCCAGATCCCCGTCGCGATCCTCGCCGTCACGCGCGCCGGCATCGTCACGCCGACGCAGCTGCGCGGCAACCGCCGCTACGCCGTGATCGCGTGCGGCGCCGTCGCGGCGTTCCTGCCCGGCGACGCGGTCACGCTGCTGCTCGAGACGGTGCCGCTGTACCTGCTGTTCGAGGCGAGCGTGCTGCTGGCGACGCTCGTCGAGCGGCGCGAGCGGCGGCGGGCGCGCAGCGAGCCGGTCTAGCGCTCGCCGTCGTGATAGTCCGAGTACCTACTCGGGCGGCCACTGACCGTCGACCGACCGCCACGGCTCGTGGCGCCAGTCGGCGTACGCCTCCTCGGGAACGTCTGTAGCGCTCGACACGGAGGCGTCGTACTTCGCCGCGACCGCGTTGACCGGATAGTGGGCCTCGTCAGCTCGCCGCGAGCCGATCATCAGCACGGCACACGGTCCGTCACCGGCTCCGACGAACACGTGCTCGACGCCGGCCGGGCAGTGGAAGAAATCCCATTGGCCCAGCGGGCGCTCCTCGCCGTCGATGATCGCGATGCACTGGCCGTGCAGCACCAAGAAATCCTCTTGCACCGGCTCGGAGTGGTAGCGGCAGTTCGGCTGACCGGGCTGCATGATCTGGATGTTCACGCCGACGTCCGGCCACGGCGAGTCGTCGGACTCGAAGTCGATGATCGTCGCGCGGCGCGGGTGGGCGCGGGCGGGCGCGTCGCGCACGTTCGTAACGAGCGGCTGATCCATGACGGCGGCTATTGCCCCCAGGCGCCTGCGCCGCAGCCGGTGATCCCGCCGTCGAGCGGGATCACGGTGCCGGTCATGTAGGCGCCGGCGCGCGAGGCGAGGAACAGCGTCAGGCCGGCGACGTCCTCGGGCTGGCCGATCCGGCCGAGCGGAACTTCCGCTTCGATCGTCTTGCGGATCTGGGGGTCTTCGAGGACGGACATCATCTTGCTCTCGAACGGTCCCGGTGCGATCGCGTTGACCGTGATCTGCTCCGCCGCCAGGCGCTTGGCCAGGTGGCGGGTCAGCATGTGCACCGCCGCCTTGCTCGCGCTGTAGCTGTAGTTCTCGACCCACGGAGTGCGCAGCCCGTCGATCGAGCCGATGTTGATCACGCGGGCCGACCCGCGCTCCTGCGCGGCGGCGCGCAGGGAGGGCAGCAGCGCGACCGTGAGGTGGAAGATGCCCTCGACGTTCGTGCGCACGATCTTCTCCCAGCCTTCGTGCGGGAAGTCCTCGAGCGGCGCACCCCACACGGCGCCGGCGTTGTTGACGAGGATGTCGAGTGACGGGAAGCGCTCCTGCGTCGCGCTGGCCAGGGCGGCGGCTCCCTCGGGAGTCGAGATGTCGCCGGGTATCGCCTCGCAGTCGCCGATCCGCGCGAGCTCCTCGGCGGCGCCTTGCACGTCGGCGCTCTTGCGCGAGGAGACGATCACGCGCGCGCCGCCCTCGACGAGGCCGCGCGCGATCATCAGGCCGATGCCGCGCGAGCCGCCCGTGACGAGCGCCGTCCTTCCCGACACGTCGAACAGGTCGTTCATCGTCAGTCGGCGAACTCGGCGGGACGCTTCTCGAGGAACGCCGAACCGGCCTCGGGCACGGCCTTGCTGAAGGTCGCCATGATCTGCTGCTCCGGGCGGTTGAGCGTCAGGACGCGAACGTGCGCCGTCGGCGTGTCGGTCAGCACGAGCGCGTCCATCGCGGTCGGATCCTACGTGCTGCGCCGCCGAGGCAGTACGTTGGGTCGGCGATGGAGTCGCAAGCCAAGCACGCGCGATCGGACCGTCGACGACCGCGCGTCGCGGTCGTCGGCCACGTCGAGTGGGTGCAGTTCGCGCACGTGGCGCACGTTCCGCGCGCCGGCGAGGTCGTGCACGCGCGCGAGGAGTTCGAGGAGCCGGCCGGCGGCGGCGCGGTCGTCGCGGTGCAGCTCGCGCGGCTCGCCGGCGCGTCGCTGCTGATCACGGCGCTCGGCGAGGACGAGCCGGCGCAGCGCTCGCTCGCGCGCCTGGCGGAGCTCGGCGTCCGCGTCGCGCATGTGACGCGCGCCGAGCCGACGCGGCGGGCGGTCACGCTCGTCGACGACGCGCGCGAGCGCACGATCACGACGTTCGGCGAGCGCCTGCAGCCGCTCGCGGCCGACGCGCTGCCGTGGGAGCAGCTCGCGCGGATGGACGCGGCGTACTTCACTGCCGGCGACGTCGAGGCGCTGCGCGCCGCGCGCGCCGCACGCGTGCTCGTCGCCAACCCGCGTGCGCACGACGCGCTCGGGCACGGCATCCCGCTCGACGCGCTCGTGCTGAGCGCGAGCGACGCCGTCGAGCGCGAGGCCGCCGCTCCGGTCGAGCACGAGGCCGAGCTGCTCGTCCTGACCGAAGGCGAGCGTGGCGGCTCCTATCGCACGCGCGACGGACGCTCGGGGCGCTGGCGGGCCGCGCCGATCCCCGGCGAGCCGGTCGACTCCTACGGCTGCGGCGACTCGTTCGCCGCCGGCCTGACGTATGGCCTCGGCGCCGGCATGAGCGTGCCGGACGCGCTCGCGCTCGCGGCGCGCTGCGGCGCGGTCTGCCTGACCGGCCGCGGGCCCTACGAACGGCAGCTCACCGGCGCGGAGGCCTGAGCCGGGGCCGGCGTGGCGCCTAGAGCGACGGCAGCTTCTGCGCGAGCGAGAGCACGGGCGCGAACAGGTCGCCGCGCTCGGCGACGCGCTCGAGCACGGCGCCGGCGTCGAAGCGCAGCGTGTCGGCGTCGCCGGCGTCGAGCGCGGCGCGGACCTCGTCCCATTCGAGCGGCGTCGAGACGGTCGGGCGCTCGGTCGCGCGCAGCGAGTAGGCGCAGATGGTCGTCTTGTTCCGGTCGTTCTGGCTCCAGTCGATCAGCACCTTGCCCTCGCGCTGCGCCTTCGTCTGGCGCGCGACGATCGACCGCGGATCGCTCTGCTCGAGCAGCTCGGCGACGGCCTTCGCGAAGGGCTTCGTCTGCGCGAAGGAGACCCTGCGGTCGTTCAGCGGGACGTACAACTGCAGGCCCTTTTTGCCGGACGTCTTGACGAAGCTCTGCAGGCCGAGGTTCTCGAACATGCCCTGCAGCGTCAGCGCGACGCGGCAGCACTCGAGCACCGTCGCCGGCGCGCCCGGATCGAGATCGAAGACGAGCGTCGTCGGGCGCTCATGCGCCTCGGCGCGCGCGAGCGGCACGTGCAGTTCGAGCGCCGCGAGGTTCGCCAGCCAGACGATCGTCGCGTGGTCGTCGGCGAGCAGGTAGTCGATCGGCTTCTTCTCGCTCTGCAGCGTGACTGTGCGGACCCAGTCGGGTCGGTGCGCTGGGGCCTGCTTCTGGAAGAACGCCTTGCCCTCGACGCCGTCGGGCCAGCGCTTGACCGTCAACGCGCGGCCCTGGAGGTGCGGGATCAACGTCTCCGCGACGGCGGCGTAGTAATCGATCACGTCGCGCTTGCGAAAGCCGGCCCGCGGATAGAGCGGCTTGTCGAGGTTCGACAGCTTCAGCTCGCGGCCTTCGACGGTGGTGCTTGCCTGCTTGGCGCCGGCCCCGGCCCCGGAGCCGGCGTCGCTCAGGACGAGGCGCCCGAGCTGCTCGCGGTCGTCGCGGCGCCGCGCGGCCGCGGCGCTGTTGCCGTGCGCCGCCGGCTTCTCGGCGGCGAGCGCGGGTGCGAAGTCCTCGCGGACGACTTCTCTGGCGTCCTTGTCCTCGCGCAGGCCCTTGTAGGAGGGCTGGCGCAGGATGCCGGCCGTCGTCCACTCGCTGAACTCGACCTCGGCGACGAGCTGCGGCTCGACGAAGATCGCCCCGCGTGGCGGGCGCTGACCGGTTTCGAACGGCGAGCCCTCGCGCTGCAGCGGAGCGAGCAGCTTGGCGAGCCTGTCGA